>Ga0160448_100011_pt1 | contig 280198 bp, 262 predicted proteins | sample HID1973M_E1MG_FD_108269 | JGI IMG/M metagenome (GOLD analysis project Ga0160448, IMG submission 108269) | Enriched mosquito-associated microbial communities from UW Madison campus, WI, USA - HID1973M_E1 MG | ecosystem: Host-associated > Arthropoda: Insects > Digestive system > Unclassified ...
GGTCGTTAGCTCAGTTGGTAGAGCAGTTGACTTTTAATCAATTGGTCGCAGGTTCGAATCCTGCACGACCCACCAATTCAGAGAAAAGCGCCTTTCAGGCGCTTTTTTCGTTTCTGCTGCACAACTCTCAAACGTGCAGGATGAGAACCTGCAGCAGGTTCGACTGAATCGTCGGGAGCGATTCAGGCTGATGCGTCAGCATCACCCGCAGGGCGAGGCCCCGGAAGGGCCGAGGCATATCCTGCACGACCCGCCCATTCAGAGAAAAGCGCCTTTCAGGCGCTTTTTTTGTTTCTGCTGCACAGCTCTCAAACGTGCAGGATGAGAACCTGCAGCAGGTTCGACTGAATCGCCGGGAGCGATTCAGGCTGATGCGTCAGCATCACCCGCAGGGCGAGGCCCCGGAAGGGCCGAGGCATATCCTGCACGACCCACCCATTCAGAGAAAAGCGCCTTTCAGGCGCTTTTTTCGTTTTTCTCTATAAGAGAAAACGAGACCGTTAAAAAGGAACGATCCCATTTACGACAAGCTCTTCCAAATATGCATCACCGCATAACTGCGCCAAGGCCGCCATTGCTGTGAACGCTCTTCCGCAACCCGAGGTGTCAGACCGCCCAGGTTATTACGAATCGCGATATCCTCTTTCGGAAAGGCATCGGGCCAGCGTAACGCGCGCATGGCAATATAGTTTGCTGTCCAAGGACCAATACCTGGCAGGCTCACCAGCAGCGCCATGATTTCTTCTGGTGTCAACGTTGCGTTGAACCTTAAAGTCCCGGTCATACAGGCGTTAGCGAAGGCGAGAATGGCTTTAGCACGCGCGCTGACAATCCCCAGGCTGGCAATATCATCTATTGTGGCAACGGCAACGGGTTGTGACTGAGCAGAATAGCGGGACAAATCGGCAAAAGGCGTTACGCATGGCTCACCAAAAGCTTGAGCAAAGCGGCTGCTCAAGGTCGTTGCGGCTTTTACCGTGATCTGCTGGCCTAATATTGCTCTGACGCCTAACTCAAAGCCGTCAAAGGCACCCGGAACGCGCAAACCGGGAAAACGGTTGATGCTATCAATCAGCAAAGGATCCTGCCGCAGATGAGCTGCAATCAGCAGCGGCTGCGCATTCAAATCAAACAAGTCACGTAACCTACGCAGCAGGGCAGGTAATACAGGCGTTAATGACGTCGTGAACTCAACCAGTAGAGCATTTTTCGCCGGCAGATGAGAAACGCTGATCCAGCCGCGATATTTTCCCAACGCCACCGTACGGCGATAAATATTACCTTCAACCGCCTCGACCTCTTTCATTAGCCGTAATTGCAAAAAAGTGAGCATCGCTTGCCAGTCGTAAGGCGGCCGATAGCTGAGGCGTAACGTTGCGGTATCGCCAGAATGGCGTTGGGCAGGTTGAGTAACCTCTTTGCGTAACGCACTTGGCGTCATGCGGTAGCGTGTCTGAAACACATCATTGAATCGGCGCAGGCTACTAAAACCGCTGGCGTAAGCGACATCGATGATGGGCAAACGGGTTTCAGTCAGGAGCTGTTTGGCTAACAGCATCCGGCGCGTCTGCTTTAGCTCTAACGGCGAAACACCCAGCTCTTGCTGAACGATGCGCCTTAACTGACGCGAACTCAGACCAAACTCAGCCGCTATTTCATCCAGGCCGCCATGTTCTTCAAGCAAACCTTCTTCAATGCGCTGAACCAAACGATCGGCTACGCGATGGGAATTATCCACGGGTGCATTACCAGGCGCGAGCTCAGGCCGACAGCGCAAACAGGGACGAAAATGCGCTTTCTCAGCTGCCTCTGCGCTGGCAAAGAACAAACAATTTTTTTGCATGGGTGCCTTCACCGGACAGACCGGACGACAATAAATGCCGGTTGAGGTCACACCAACAAAAAAAACACCATCAAAACGCGTATCTCGCGAGGTTAGCGCCTGGTAAGCCATATCATGATTGAGCATGAACGTCTCCGACAAATAAAACGCAGTTTACCTCCGCAATCCTGTAGCAAACTGGCTGTTTTCGGACAGCACAACAGTTTATCGTGATGACCGAAAACAGCCAGTTTACTGAGACAAAAGTGCGATAATGCATGGCATAACATTGGCGGGAGAAAAACCATGTACTACTACAAATCTGTTGTAACGCCGGTTGGCGAACTCAAGCTGGTTGCCAGCGATCACGGGCTGGCGGCCATATTATGGCAAAACGACGATCCTAAACGCGTACGCCTGGCGCCGCTGGAACGCAACGATCACCATCCCGTGTTGTGTGAAGCGCAAACTCAGTTGCTGGAATATTTTGCCGGCACGCGCCAACGCTTCACGTTAGCACTCGATTTCACTGGCACAGAGTTTCAAAAGAAAGTGTGGCAGGCGCTGGTGGCGATTCCGTTTGGTGAAACGCGCAGCTATCGTCAGATTGCCGAGCAAATCGGCCATCCCGCCGCTATGCGTGCCGTGGGTGCAGCAAACGGTAAAAATCCCATTTCTATTATCGCGCCATGTCACCGGGTCATTGGCGCAAACGGCAAGCTAACCGGTTTTGCGGGCGGGCTCGACGTTAAAGCATTTCTGTTGCAACTTGAAACCCCGGCAAGCGCGTAGCGTCTCGCATTGTTAAAAACATGAACACAAAAAGCACGACACTCAGGGGCTTTTCCGCTATCGTGTTTAGCATATAAAACACGAGGGCGGAATGAGCGCCATTAGTCGTCTTAAAAGGCGATTATCGTTAATTTCATAAAACGAGAGCTGTGTCATGAGTGTAATGTTCGATCCTGAGAGCGCCATTTACCCATTCCTGCCCAAACCTGCCCGTTTAAGCGATGATGAAAAATCTTTCTATCGCGAAAAAATCAAAACGTTACTCAAGGCCCGCAATGCGGTGATGGTGGCGCATTACTATACCGATCCTGAAATCCAGGCGCTGGCTGAAGAGACCGGCGGTTGTGTTTCCGATTCACTTGAAATGGCCCGTTTCGGCAGTAATCATTCAGCCACCACGCTGCTGGTAGCGGGTGTGCGTTTTATGGGTGAAACAGCAAAGATCCTTAGCCCGGAAAAAACCGTCTTAATGCCCAATTTAGAGGCGGAATGTTCGCTGGATCTGGGTTGCCCCATTGAGGAGTTCAATGCTTTCTGCGATGCGCATCCTGACCGGACTGTTGTGGTATACGCCAATACTTCGGCGGCAGTAAAAGCGCGCGCTGACTGGGTTGTTACCTCAAGCATTGCGGTAGAACTGATTGAACACCTTGATAGCTTGGGTGAGAAAATCATTTGGGCACCCGATCGTCATTTGGGCCGCTATGTCACACAAAAGTCGGGTGCTGATGTGCTGTGCTGGCAAGGTGCTTGTATCGTGCATGACGAATTCAAAACCCAGGCGCTGCAGCGCATGAAAGCGCTCTATCCTGATGCAGCGGTTTTGGTTCATCCCGAATCACCTCAGGCCATTGTTAATTTGGCTGATGCCGTTGGCTCGACCAGCCAGCTGATTCAGGCGGCGAAAAGCCTGCCGCATCCACAAATGATTGTCGCAACCGATCGCGGTATTTTTTACAAGATGCAGCAAGCTGTGCCGGATAAAGAGTTGCTGGAAGCGCCGACTGCAGGTGAGGGCGCAACCTGCCGCAGCTGTGCGCACTGTCCGTGGATGGCGATGAACGGCCTCAAAGCCATAGCGGAAAGCCTGGAATTTGGTGGGAAAACCCATGAAATCCATGTTGATGCTGGATTACGAGAAGCGGCATTGCTGCCGTTGAATCGCATGCTATCCTTTGCAGCGGAACTCAAACTTAAAGTGAAAGGAAACGCTTGATGCGTCTCTTTCACAGGTGCCCGCTATGGATTTCTTAAGCACACAAAATATTCTGGTTCATATTCCTTTGGGCGCCGGTGGCTACGATCTTTCATGGATCGAAGCTATCGGCACGCTGGCGGGCTTGCTGTGTATTTGGTTCGCCAGCCTGGAAAAAATCATCAACTATCCTTTTGGACTGATCAACGTCACGCTGTTTGCGGTGATCTTTTTTCAAATCCAACTCTATGCGAGCCTGCTGTTGCAGCTGTTTTTCTTCGTTGCTAACGTTTACGGCTGGTATGCCTGGAGCCGACAAACGTCGGATAATCAGGCTGCGCTTAAAATTCGCTGGCTGCCATTGAACAAAGCGCTGCTTTGGGGAGCGGTCTGCGTTATCGCCATTGGCTTGATGACGCTGTATATCAACCCGGTATTCGCCGTGTTGACGCACGCAGCGGTGAGCTTGATGAATGGGTTAGGCGTGGCGGTGGACATGCCTGAATTGCAGCCGGATGCTTTCCCGTTTTGGGATTCCTGCATGATGGTATTGTCGATCGTGGCGATGATTTTAATGACGCGTAAATACGTTGAAAACTGGCTGCTGTGGGTCATCATCAACGTTATCAGCGTGATGATTTTCGCTCGTCAGGGCGTCTACGCCATGTCGCTGGAGTATATGATTTTGACGCTGATTGCTTTGAACGGTTCGCGAATGTGGATCAAAAGCGCGCGTGAGCAGGGCTCACGCGCGTTGTCGAATCAGTGAGGGTGGGCGTGTTCACCATGATGATGATGGTGATGCTCGGCAGTTGAAGCGCTGCTAAGCCCGAGGTCACAATCATGACCGGCGCACGGCTGATATTCCATTTGTACCGTCGCGTGGGCAATCTGGTAGTGCTGGTGCAAATAGTGATGAATACGTTGCAGCAGCGCATCATGATCGTAAGGTGGAATCACCTGCACGTGCAGCGTTAATACCGGTTTTTCGCCAACCTGCCACAAATGAACGTGATGAACATTGCGTACTTCGGCAATGTTCAACGTCAGGTCGCGTGCAAGTTTGTTGGTGTCTACTGAACTCGGCGCACCTTCTAACAATTCATGCAAACTTTCCCGCAGCAACGCCCATGCGCTGCGCAATACCAGCAGTGACACCAGCAGGGATAATATCGGGTCGATGGGCATCCAGCCGGTCAGCATAATAATGACTGCCGCGACAATTGCGCCTACCGAACCCAGCAAATCACCCATCACGTGCAGCGCTGCCGCTCGCACATTTAAATTTTTCTCTTCACTACCATGATGCAGCAACCAAAACGACAGCAGGTTGGCGAAGAGCCCAGCAATAGCAATCCCCAGCATCAGGCCGCCGGTTACTGGCTGCGGTTGATAAAAGCGGCGTATCGCTTCCCAAACAATTAATGCCGTGATCACCAGCAGCGCAATAGCATTGACGAAAGCCGCCAACGTTGTAAGTCGTAGCAAGCCAAACGTGTGGCGCGCGTTGGGTTTGCGTCGAGCGAACTGAACTGCCAGCAGTGCCATCAACAGTGCGGCGGCATCGGTTAACATGTGGCCGGCATCCGCCAGCAGCGCCAGCGAGCCAGACATCCATCCGCCAATCACCTCGGCGAACATGAAGACGGTTGTAACAGCAAAGGCCGCAGCGAGGCGTTTGCGATTGCTGTCTTGCCCGCTATGTGAGTGCGTGTGAGCCATAAGAATCCAGTTTTTTCAGTAACCTGTTGGTTAATGATATCAGCAAATCCCACTCCTCAGACACGTCCTGGTGCTGTTTTGCTTTTTCGGCCAACTGCTGGCTCAGCGCTGCGCCTTCGCTTAAACCCATTAACAGCCAACTTCCTTTCATCCGATGTGCGGTTTCTGCCAACAGCGACCAATTAGTGGCTTCCCGTGCGGCTATTAACTGCGTCAGATCCGTGGTCAACGTGTCACGTAATGTGTGACTTAAGCGCGTCAGAAATTTCTCATTCTGCTGCGCCAACTGCCACAAGTTTTCATCTACAGCCGTGAGCGGGTCGTTTTGCAAGGTTTGAAGGAGTGCGGCGATATCTTGCAGTTGAACCGGTTTGATCAGCACCCTTTCATTATCCTGTAGCATGACATTCAGCATTTGTGCATCAGCTGAACAAAGGACACGCAACGGCTGACGTTTGCGCTGGCGGTCACGTCGGCGTAGCAGGCGAAGCAACTGCATGCCATTTGGACGCGGCATCATTTGGTCAATGAACAGTAAATCATAAGGCTGCTGGGCATCAGCTAACAGCAAGGCGCGGCCTTGCTCAAAGCAGTCCGCCTGGATAGCAAAGCGGGCCAGCTGCTGCTGCATAACCATCAGGTTGGCAGGATGATCGTCCACGATAGCGACGCGCAAATGAGGATAAAGCGGCAACGCATCTTCATCACTGATTTCAGGAGCATCACACAGGATCAAAGGCAGCGTGACAATGACCTGGGTTCCCACGCCAGGTTCTGAATGAACGCTGATCTCACCGCCCATGCGCAGCACGATTTCACGGCAGATAAATAACCCTAAGCCGCTGCCCTGAACCGATACTGATTTGCCGGACGGCGCCTGATACCAAGGATCAAATAACTTTTGCTGTTCTTGCAGTGGAATGCCGCTGCCGCTATCGCTGACGGTGAAAATAAGCGCATCGTTGGTGGCCAGCGTGAGGTGGATTTCGCCGTGGCGGGTGAATTTCAGCGCATTGGTCATCAGGTTATTCACCACCTGCTGCAAACGATCGGCATCGATCAATACAGCCGGCGGCAAAGGGGTGAGCGCGTTAAACGTTAAGGTCGGGCCATCCCGATGCATCAGTGGATGATAATAGTGCTGCTGCTGCGTTAGCCATTGCGCCAACACCAGCGGACGCGGAGCAAGGCTAAAGCTGTTGCTTTCAATGCGCGCGTGATCCTGCAAATCATTTAGCAGGGTCATTAGCGATTGGGCACTGCTGTGCAGTAACCGGAGATTAGGATTAGGATGCTGCTGCTTTTCTAGTTCTAGCAAACCAAGAATCGCCTGCATCGGCGTGCGTAATTCATGGCTAACGGTCGCCAGGAACTGGCTCTTCATGGCATTGGCGTGCTCAGCCTGCTCGCGCTGCTGACGATCGCGGCGCTGTTGCCAGTATCGGCGCACCAGCAACAGCAGTAAAACGATAATCGCCACACCCGCGCCGACGAGTACCATCAGCGGCAAGGAACGCATCGCCATAACGCTACCTGGCTGTGGTGGTGTGGACCATCTGTCACGCATCTGGCTTTGCGTATCGGCGGGAATTTGCTGCAACGCGCGATCAAGCAGGGCGCGCAAAACCCCCTGATTCGGCGTAACACCTAACGCAATCGGCCAGGCGATGTCGCTGGCGGCAAAGGCAAGGTGAATCTTGCTGTCATCGCGACTGGCAATACGCCAGCGTGCCGACAGCACATTATCAACGATGGCATCTGTCTGCCCGGCAGAGAGCGCATCATACAAACTGGCGCGATCGGCAAACGTCTGCGCCTGCATGTCAGCAGGGAGCAGTTGAGACGCTAAATCGTCTTGTAAAATCCCTATTCGCTTACCACGCAGATCGCTCCAGTGGGCTGGGGCAGCATCGCGGAGGGTATAAATTCCCCATAACGCGCGCCAAACCGGCAGGCTGGCGCTTTGCATCGCTTCGCCGTTTAACGGCTGCATCAATTGCAGCATCGCCTGCTGCTGAGTCATCAAAGCGGCAGCCTGCTGCGGATTAGTAACCCAGCGCGGTTCAAAGCGCAGACCCGTACTTTGCGCCACCGCTTTTAACAGATCGATACCGTAACCCCGCGCGGTGCCGTTGCTGTCGCGGTAGCTCCACGGATAGTTGTCCCGTTCGGCAGCATAATAAATGACCGGATGTGCGTGTATCCAACTGCGCTCCGCCGCGCTAAGCATCAGCGTTTGCGTATCCTGATAACGTGGCAGCGGCGTGCTCCAGCGATTTTGCAATGAACTCATTAATTCAGCCGGTAGCTGGCGCAAACTTTGGTTGAGCCAATTCACCATCGCCGGATCGCGAGCGAAGGCGCGAAGGTTGAGCTGACCAGTTTCGATGCCTGAGGCGATTTGATAAATCTGCCCTTGTTGTAGCTGACTCAGCAGAAATCCGGCGCTGGTTTCATCTGCTACCACATAATCATTTTGTTGATTGAATAACGTATACAGCGCCTGCAGATCGCTGCTGTAGGTTCGCCATTGGTGACGTGCAGCCAATGTTTCAGGTAACTGCGCCAGCGTTGATTCGCTGATGGCTAACTGGGCGTTTTGACTGTTGAACATCACGGCGCGCTGATTCTGCTGATTGCGATAAATACGCAGCGGACTGCTGAACCAGTTATCACTGCTTAAGGTGCCAGAGGGCAGCGGCGGCGTTAACATGCCCAGCGCGAAATCGATTTTTTCCTGTTGTAGCGCCTGTAACAAGGCGGCCTGCGTTGCGAACTGAGTCAGGGTGAATTGCGCACCGGTAAGCTGACGCAGCGCAGCAAGGTAATCGGCATCAATGCCGTAAAGATCGTTGCCCACCCGCATCGTCCAGGGTGCATTGTTATCCTCAAGAATCCCTACACGAAGCATCTTGCCCTGCATGGTTTCAGCGGCTTTAACCGGCATCATCATCGGCAAATTGACGCTGCTCACCGGACGTAAATTGGCCTGCGTGAACGTTGTAATCAGCAGGAGAGTGAACAGCCAGTATTTCACTGCTGCGCCTTCCATAAATCAGCCAATTCGACCACTGAACGCGTGCCGGTTTTTTCCAGGATATTCTTTTTATGGGTACTTACGGTTTTGTTGCTGATATGGAGTTGTTCGGCGATTTGCAAATTAGATAGGCCGCTGGCAAGCAAGGCGAGAACCTGACGTTCTTTGGTAGTAAGCGGCAACTCTGGCGCGTCACAGGTAGCCGGGAAAGCCGACTGTCCGCCCAATATCGCCAGAATGGCGCTAAGCAACTGCTCCATGCGCTGACTCTTCACAACATAGCCTGCGGCACCCAGTGCTTGAGCACGGCGCACATAATGGCTGGTTTGCTGGCCGGAATAGATCAATACCGGACAATTCGGCAGATGTACTTTCAAGCGACGTAGTATTTCCAGCCCATCGTCATCGGGTAAACCGATATCCAAGACGATAATATCGAGCGGTTGCTGTAAAAAAGGACGCGCATTTTTCTCGCTGCTGGCTGAAAACAAGCGAATGGGAAAAGGGGCTTTGGTGAGCGCAGCTTCCAACGCCACTTCAACTAATGGATGATCGTCAATGAGTAGCAAAGAAGCCATGAAAATGTCCCTGTTAATTTCACAGGCTCAGCATAGCGGAAGTACAGAAGGGATAATATAAAGGAGAGCGAATGCTCTCCTTTAACAATGAATTACTGCGAAGTCCCGTCGGTTTTGGTGTTTACGTCACCACCACCTTCTTTAGTCTGGACTTTTTTATTGATGTTCGGGCATTTGCCATCTTTGCACTGGCTGTTCTGGTCAATATCATTAGCAGACATACCGCTGCTGCTGGTGCTGCTGCCAGAAGCGGCAGAATTGGTATTGACGCCAGAGTTGTTGATTTTGCTGTTATCAACTTTGTTAGGTGGCAGATTTTCATTTGCGCCACCTGCTGCTGCGCCTGCATCAGCGGCCTGGTTCGCTGTACCGTTATTGCTGCTCGCCGCCATTGCCGCGCCGCTGCCCAGTGTCATTGCTGCCGTCAAAAAGATAATTGCAAACTTATTCATCATTATGCTCCTGTTAATTAATGACAGTTGCTTGTCTCAAATCTTCTGCTGCAGATTTGGAGTAAAAGTCTCTCGGGCGAAATAAAGTTTCACCGTTTGGCTTATTAGCAAATATTAATTTTGTAAGCAGCCAGTTCCTCAGTGCTTACAAGTAAAAAGCTTAGTTGATGACCTGATAAATGCAAATTTCACGCGCACATTTTAACCTGAACGGTAATTTACAGCCCCAGCACAACGGGCTACATTGTTCGGGTTGTGCCCGGCGCGCGCTGGGCCTGAAATAATATGGAATATGTATGAATTACCAGAACGATGATTTACGCATCAAAGAGATTAAAGAGCTGTTACCCCCTGTTGCGCTGCTTGAAAAATTCCCGGCCACAGATAACGCGGCGAGAACCGTTTCGCAGGCGCGTCAGGCGATTCATCAGATCCTGCAAAGTCAGGATGATCGCCTGCTGGTGGTGATTGGCCCTTGCTCTATCCATGATACCGAAGCGGCCAAAGAGTATGCGTCACGCTTGTTGAGCCTGCGTGAAGAGCTGAAAGGCGAGCTGGAAATTGTGATGCGCGTCTATTTTGAAAAGCCGCGCACGACGGTGGGCTGGAAGGGATTGATTAACGATCCCTATATGGACGGCAGCTTCCAGTTAAATGATGGATTACGCATGGCGCGTAAGCTTCTGCTGGATATTAACGACAGCGGTTTACCAGCAGCGGGTGAATTTTTAGATATGATCACCCCGCAATATGTTGCTGACCTGATGAGCTGGGGCGCAATTGGCGCGCGCACTACCGAATCTCAGGTTCACCGTGAACTGGCGTCGGGATTATCTTGCCCGGTTGGTTTCAAAAACGGCACCGATGGCACCATCAAAGTGGCGATTGATGCCATTAACGCTGCCGGTTCGCCGCACTGTTTCCTGTCGGTGACCAAATATGGTCATTCTGCGATTGTGGAAACCAGCGGCAACGCTGACTGCCACATCATTCTGCGTGGCGGCAAAGAGCCTAACTACAGCGCACATCACGTTAGCGCAGTTAAGTCAGGCCTGGAAAAAGCCGGTTTGCCTCAACAGGTGATGATCGATTTCAGCCATGCTAACAGCAGCAAGCAGTATCAAAAACAGATGCTGGTGGCGGATGATGTATCACAGCAAATTATCGCGGGCGAGCAGGGTATTGTCGGCGTAATGATTGAAAGTCATCTGGTGGAAGGGAATCAAAATCTGGAAAGCGGTGAGTCGCTGGTGTACGGCAAAAGCGTGACGGATGCCTGCATTGGTTGGGACGACACCGATAAAGTGTTGCGCCAGTTAGCGGCGGCGGTAAAACAGCGTCGCGGTTAATTTTCCGCAGGCAATAAAAAAGGCCAGACTCGCGTCTGGCCTTTTTGCGTTTCAGCCTCAGCTTACTTCGCTTTACCTTGGTTTGCCACGGCGGCTGCTTTCGCAGCGATTTCGTCGGCATCGCCCAGATAGTAACGTTTCAGTGGTTTGAAGTTTTCATCAAACTCATACACCAACGGCACGCCAGTTGGGATGTTCAGTTCCAGAATCTCGTCTTCACTCAGATTGTCGAGATACTTCACCAGTGCACGCAGTGAGTTACCGTGTGCAGCAACGATCACTTTCTCACCGCTTTTGATGCGTGGCAGAATGCTTTCATTCCAGTAAGGGATCACACGATCAATGGTCAGCGCCAGGCTTTCGGTGGTTGGCAGCTGCTCAGCAGTCAATGATGCGTAACGTGGATCGTGCCCTGGGAAACGCTCATCGCTGCGATCCAGCTCTGGCGGGGTTACCGCGAAGCCACGACGCCACTGTTTAACTTGCTCGTCGCCATATTTAGCGGCGGTTTCCGCTTTATCCAGACCTTGCAGTGCACCGTAGTGACGCTCGTTCAGGCGCCAGGATTTTTCAACAGGCAGCCAGGCTTGATCCAGTTCATCAAGAACATTCCACAGCGTGTGGATAGCGCGTTTCAGCACAGAGGTATAAGCAAAATCAAAGACGAAACCTTCTTTCTTCAGCAGCTGACCGGCTGCTTTGGCTTCAGTGCGACCTTTGTCAGAAAGATCCACGTCGTACCATCCGGTAAAGCGGTTTTCGTTGTTCCACTGGCTTTCGCCGTGTCGCACCAGAACCAGCTTAGTTACGGCCATAGCTTAACTCCTTAATACTTAATGTTTCTATGATAATGGAAACCTGCTGCTGCCAGCCCGACGAGCGGCGCATTGATAGCGCCATACCATAACGGAAAACAGCGCAACGCGTAAGCCCGAGCATTACGCGTTGCGCGTTTTTCATCCGGCAACTCAGCGCGGCGTGAAGCGATAACGCGTTATCGATTCCCAGCGATCGCCCGGTTGCAGCCAGCAATCGGCTTGCGGCCATTCAGGATGATTGGGCGAGTCAGGCAAAAATTCGCTCTCCAGCGCAATACCCTGGAAAGCAGTATAGCTTTCTTGTTCGCGCGCGCGCGTACCCTCAAGATAGTTGCCGGAGTACAACTGCAGTGCTGGCGCGGACGTCGTCACGCTAAGCTCCAGCTTGCCATCTGCTGACCACAACGTTGCGGCAGGCTGATTGGCGTCGCCAGCGCTGTTGAGCAGAAACGCATGGTCATACCCTTTCACCGCTTTTTGATCGTCGTCGGCGAGGAAGTCCTGCAACAGGGTTTTAGCCTGACGAAAATCGAAACTGGTGCCTGCTACCGCTTTCAGCGGCGCATTGGGAATACCCGCGCTGTCGACCGGCAAGTAACGGTCGGCGTGCAGTTGTAAGCGATGCTGACGCGCATCGCCATGATGCGCGTCAAGATTAAAGTAAGCGTGGTTGGTCAGGTTAACCGGACAAGCCTGATCGCAACGGGCTTCATAGCGGATCGACACACAGTTATCATCGTCGAGCTGAAAACGTACATCGGCAATCAAATTGCCCGGATAGCCCTGATCGCCATCAGGTGAATCGATACGATAGTGCACTTCGCTGTCGGATTGACTGACAATCTGCCAGCGGCGTTTATCAAACCCTTCCGGGCCGCCATGCAACTGGTGTTCACCTTGATTTGCCTGCAGTTGGCGATCAAGCGTTGTCAGTTTGGCGTGGGCGATGCGGTTAGCATAACGGCCAACCGTGGCACCCAGATAAGCATCCTGATGCAAATAGTCGGACGGCGTAGCGCAGCCGAGCAGCGTTTCGCGCACGCAGCCATCCTGCATTGGCACACGTGCGGAAAGCCAGGTTGCGCCCCAATCCATAAAAGTTGCGATCATGCCGTTGGCATTACGCAGCACGGTAATACGCCATGGCTGACCATCGGGTGCGTGAGATTGCACATCACTTAGCATTGGCCCGCTCCTTCAGACGCTTTACAGACGTAGAACGTCTCTTTGATACCGGTTTTTGCTTCGTACTGCTCCGCTACTGCGGCTTTGACTTGATCGACTAAATCCAATGGCATCAACGCCACGATGCAGCCACCAAAGCCGCCGCCGGTCATACGTACGCCGCCACGTTCGCCGATTTCTGCTTTTACGATCTCAACCAGCGCATCGATAGGCGGCACGGTGATTTCAAAATCGTCACGCATCGAAGCATGTGATTCAGCCATCAGCTCACCCATGCGTTTCAGGTCGCCCTGCGTCAACGCATCGGCGGCTTCCAGCGTACGGGCATTTTCCGTCAGCACGTGGCGCACGCGTTTGGCCACTTGCGGATCCAGTTTTGATTCGGCCGCGTCGAATTGCGCTAACTCAACATCACGCAGCGCCTGCTTCTCAAAGAAGCGCGCGCCGGTTTCACACTGTTCACGACGCGTGTTGTATTCGCTTCCCACCAGGCTGCGGCGGAAGTTGGAGTTGATGATCACCACGGCGATATCTTCCGGCATGGAAACCGGGCGCGTGCCGAGCGTGCGGCAATCCAGCAACATGGCGTGATCTTTCTGGCCTAGCGCGGAAATCAGCTGATCCATAATGCCGCAGTTGCAGCCTACGAACTGGTTTTCCGCTTCCTGGCCATTCACTGCAATAGCAGCACCATCCAGCGGTAGCGCATAAAGTTGTTGCAGCACGGTGCCCACCGCCACTTCCAGTGATGCGGAGGAGCTGAGGCCTGCACCCTGCGGCACATTGCCGCTGATCACCATATCCACACCGCCAAAATCCGCGTGACGTTTTTGCAGATGCTTTATCACGCCGCGCACGTAGTTGGCCCACATCGGTTCTTGCACGCTAACAATCGGCTCATCCAGTGAGAAGGTGTCTTGCGCATTGTCGTAATCCACGGCAATGACGCGTACCTGGCGATCGTCACGCTTGGCACAGGCAATAACTGTTTGATAATCAATGGCGCAGGGCAGCACAAAACCGTCATTGTAATCGGTATGCTCGCCGATCAAGTTTACGCGGCCTGGCGCTTGAATGGTGTGCGTTGGCGCATAGCCGAAACTGTCAGAGAAAACCTGATGCGTGGTGTTTTTTAAACTCATTGTTGTGCCTCGCGGAAGTGTACATCGCTAACAGAACGCAGCCGTTCAGCCGCCTGTTCTGCGGTTAGATCACGTTGGGTCTCGGCCAGCATTTCATATCCGACCATGAATTTACGTACCGTTGCTGAACGCAGCAGCGGTGGATAGAAGTGTGCGTGCAGCTGCCAGTGATCGTTGGCTTCGCCGTTGAATGGCGCGCCGTGCCAGCCCATGGAATAGGGGAAAGAGCACTGGAACAGGTTGTCGTAGCGGCTGGTTAGCTGCTTTATCGCTAAGGCCAAATCTTTGCGCTGGGCATCCGTCAAATCGGTCAAACGCTTGATGTGTGCTTTAGGCAGCAGCAGCGTTTCGAAAGGCCATGCCGCCCACCAGGGAACAACGGCCAGCCAGTGCTCGGTTTCTACCACAGTGCGGCTGCCATCTTTCTGTTCACGGGCGGTGTAATCAACCAGCATTGGCGAGCCGTTTTTAGCGAAATAGTCGCGTTGATTATCATCTTCACGCTGCGCTTCATTAGGCAGAAAGCTGTTGGCCCAAACCTGACCATGCGGATGAGGATTAGAGCAGCCCATTGCCGCGCCTTTGTTTTCGAACACCTGCACCCACGGATAATGTTGTCCGAGATCGGCCGTTTGTTCTTGCCAGGTGCGCACCACGATTTCGAGTGCGTTGAGTGACATTTCCGGCAGCGTTTTGCTGTGATCAGGAGAAAAGCAGATCACCCGGCTGGTGCCGCGCGCGCTTTCACAACGCATCAGAATATCGTCGCTGGCGGGCGCATCCGGTGTGTCAGTCATCAATGCAGCAAAATCGTTAGTGAAGACGTAAGTGCCGGTGTAATCGGGATTCTTATCGCCGGTAATGCGCGTATTGCCAGCGCAAAGAAAGCAGTCGGGATCGTGCGTCGGTAAAGTATTGGTAGCAGGTGTTTCTTGCGCACCCTGCCACGGGCGTTTAGCACGATGGGGAGAAACCAGAATCCACTGATCAATCAGCGGATTATAACGGCGATGTGGATGATCGACCGGGTTGAATTTTTCCATGTTTAATCCTGGTAAGCGTCAAAAGCCGGTAAGGCATCGTTAAAAAGTAGCACATTGGCACGGGCGAAAGCGTGATCAAGTCTGAATAAATGGTATCGTTTACACAAGCTGACTATTCTTATTTTGTGGCTTTGTGCGAAGCTAATCACCTTAAAAGCGCAACATAAATGGTAGCGGTTACATCATAAGATGAAAAAAACGCCGACAATGCGGCGTTTACTGAAACGGATGCAAGCGATGGAGGCAAAATTAGCGCAGCGTTTCCTGCACATAATCGTAGCCGCCTTCACGAGCCACAAAGCTTAAGCGGTGGGTGATGCAGTGCGGCGCATCCTCTGCGTGATGCGAAACGAACAGCAACTGGGTTCGTCCCTCGCCAATCAGCACATCGACAAAGCGGCGTACCAGCTGACGATTGATAGGGTCCAGTCCTTGCAGCGGCTCATCAAGAATCAGCAGCGTGGGGTGCTTCACCAAGGCGCGTGCAATCAACACTAAACGCTGCTGGCCCCACGACAAACTGTGGAAAGGCGCATCGCCAAGGGCATTATCCATGCCCAGCAGCGCCAGCCATTGGCGAGCCAGCGCCATCTGGCGATCCGATACCGCTTGATACAAGCCAATCGAATCAAAAAAGCCAGACAAAATCACGGTTCGCACGTTCACGCTAACGCGATAATTCAAATGCAGACTGCTACTGACGTAGCCAATGTGCTGTTTGATATCCCAAATGGTTTCTCCGCTGCCGCGACGCATGCCAAACAGCGTTAAATCATTGCTGTAGCCTTGCGGATGATCGCCGGTCACCAGGCTCAGTAGCGTTGATTTACCTGCACCGTTTGGCCCCACAATCTGCCAGTGTTCGCCTGATTCAACTTGCCAGTTCAACCCGTTAATCACTGGCTGATCGTTATAGGATACGACGCCGTTACGCAAAACTACTCGCGGCGCATCATCGGCCAGCGGCGGCAGCTGATCGGGCGCGTCCGCTTCAGGTAGCGCCATGCCTTGTAGCTGCTCGCTGTGTGCCAGTTGCGCCACCAGCGCTTCAGCCAGAATAGTTTCACGCGCGCCCACATGGGTCAGCGTGCATTCTGCCAATACGCCAATCTGCTGGACATAATCAGGAATATCGTCGAAGCGATTAAGCACCAGCACCAACGTGAAGCCCGGCTGCTGCAAGCTTTGCAGCGTTTTGGTCAGGCTGGCGCGAGACGCCACATCCAGCCCGTCAAACGGTTCGTCCAGAATTAACAGATCAGGCTGCTTCATCAGTGCCTGACACAGCAACGTTTTTCGCGTTTCGCCCGTTGAGAGATATTTAAAACGGCGTGACAGCAGATAACTAATGCCGAATTGCTCTGCCAGATGCGCACAACGCGCGGCATCGTTGACTTCATCCTGAATGATTTCAGCCGCGGTGCGGCCGGTATCGTCTTCACCTTCGCTGAGCAGATCGGTGTTATTACGCAGCCATTCATCAGAAACCAGCTTCTGAAGTTGCTCCAGCGACAGACGCGTCGGGCGTTGATAAGTCGTGCTGAACGTCCCTTTTAGCGGAGAGAGTTCACCGGAAAGCGCGCGCGCCAGAGATGACTTGCCGCTGCCGTTAGCACCGACAAAGGCCCAGCTTTCACCGCTGTGAAGGTGCACATCATTCAGGGTCAGAATTCGGGTGTCGCTAAGACGAAACGTGCCTTGCGAAATTTGCAATGAAGCCATGATCTGTTCCATTTTATGCATCGAGTTACTGAGTTGTAACCACTGGCTGCGATGAAGTCAAATCACGCCCTTAAAACGCGGTAGCAATTAACTAAAGTAACGTCGCCACGATGGCGTGCTCGGCGTTGAAACTGGCGGTAACCGGATCGCCTGGTTGGAAGTTTTGCTGCTGCACTTCAGCATTCGGTAAGGTGGCGCACAAGGTTTCACCGCTGGCTAACGTCATTAAAATTTCGCTGACCTGCTCGCCCGGTTCGATCGCGCTAATCTGCGCCACCAGCTGATTATCCTCTTTGCCTGGCTGATGATTAACCCGAATCCACGGCGCTTTGATCAGCAATAAAACCTCTTTGCCTTCTGCAAGCTGTAAGCGCTGTGCGCTGCGTTGGGTTAACGCCACGCTGAGCTGAGTTTTGCCATCGGCTAATAAAACAGTCAGATGCTGTACGACCTGCTGAGCATCGTTGGCGATGACCTTGCCAAACAGCTGATTACGTGCGCTGGTTTGCAGTGAAAAGCGCGCAATTGCCGCCAGTAAACTGTCGAGTGGCAGCGAATCTTGCTGCAACGCGTCGAAGGCTTTCTGCTGAATTTGCTCCATTAACTGAAACAGCTGGATCAGCCGCTCGCCGTAACGCGTCAGGCTGGCGCCACCGCCGCCTTTACCGCCCGTTGCGCGCTCAACCAGCGTCTCATCCGCCAGCTGATTCATTTCATTGATCGCATCCCAGGCGCTTTTGTAGCTGATGCCCGCCAGCTTAGCGCCCTGGCTGATCGAGCCGGTTTGCTGAACCCGTTTTAACAGTTCAATGCGACGCGGATCGGCAAAAAGTTTCTGCTGTAATCGAATATGAAGGGAAAGTTCGGCTTGCATGGCAGCTCCGGGGAAAGATAACGTAAGCAATTCAGCGATGATAGCGGCGTTTCGCTCGTAAAGTAAAAGCACGAAAAGGGCTGCGCAATCTTTTCCTGAACCGTTACAATCTCTTTTTTGATCGCAAAGTGAGACTCTCCATGTTGGAATTGCTAAAAAGCCTCGCCGTGGCGGTGATAATGGTGCCAATCGTGATGGCCTTGATGTTGGGTCTGATTTATGGCCTGGGTGAAGTGTTTAACGTCATCTCAAAATTTGGTCATCGCGAAAAGTCTTCATCCCGCTCGCACAATTAATCCCCACAACGCCCGCCAACGCTGCGGGCGTTGTTGTTTCTTACACATCCTCAACCTTCTCTGTTTCCTGCCGATAATTTCATGACACTCCGAGAACTGGCGTTGTATTATCGCCTATACAACGAATCACTGGAGAATAAAAATGTCTGTTTCACTCACCCAATGGGGTATGGCTGCTGTTTTAAGTGCATCGGTTGCTGGACAGGCCGTGGCGGCAGAAAAAATCACGGTGTTTGCCGCCGCCTCGCTGACCAATGCATTGCAAGATATTGCCACGCAGTATCAGAAAAAAAGTGGGGTTGAAGTGGTGTCATCTTTTGCATCCTCCTCAACGCTGGCGCGCCAGATTGAGCAGGGCGCACCCGCCGATCTGTTTATCTCCGCCGATCAGCAATGGATGGATGATGCAGTCGCGAAAAAAAGCATGATCGACACCACCCGCTTCACGTTGTTAGGCAACGATTTGGTGCTGGTGGCACCGCGAAGCACCTCAGCGAAAGCTGTCACCATCAATGCGCAAACAGACTGGAAAAGTTTGCTAAAGGGCGAGCGTTTAGCGGTGGGCGATCCCGATCATGTTCCAGCCGGTATTTACGCTAAAGAAGCGCTGCAAAAATTGGGTGCCTGGGAAACGCTGTCACCTGTTTTGGCCCGATCTAACAACGTGCGTGCTGCGCTGGCGCTGGTTGAACGAAACGAAACGCCGTACGGCATCGTTTACGGTTCCGATGCTGTCGCTAGCAACAAAGTGCAGGTAGTAGGGACTTTCCCTGAGTCGAGCCATAAAGCAGTAGAATATCCAATGGCGATCGTTAAGGATCACGACGGCAAGGCCGTAAATGATTTTTATGATTATTTAAAAGGGCCGGAAGCGGCTACCGTGTTTAAACATTACGGATTCACACCGAAGACATGATACTTAGCGATCTCGAATGGCAGGCGGTGATGCTCAGCCTAAAAGTTTCTGGCATTGCCGTGCTCTGCAGCCTGCCATTTGGCATCTTGATGGCCTGGATTCTGGTACGTTGCCGGTTTCCAGGCAAAACCCTGCTTGATAGTCTGATTCACCTGCCGCTGGTGCTGCCGCCGGTTGTGGTCGGTTATCTGTTGTTGATTGGTTTGGGCCGCCGCGGTTTTATCGGTGAAAAACTCTACGACTGGTTTGGTTTTAGCTTCGCCTTTAGCTGGCGAGGAGCCGCGCTGGCGTCCGCTGTGATCGCCTTTCCGCTGATGGTGCGGGCGATTCGTCTGGCGCTGGAAGCGGTCGATATCCGACTAGAGCAAGCAGCACGCACGCTGGGCGCCGGGCGCTGGCGGGTATTTTTTACCATCACCTTACCGCTGACTTTGCCCGGTATTATTGTCGGCACCGTGCTGGCCTTTGCGCGTTCGCTCGGCGAATTTGGCGCAACCATCACCTTCGTTTCAAATATTCCCGGCGAAACACGCACCATTCCGCTGGCGATGTATACCCTGATTGAAACGCCCGGCGCAGAAGGCGCAGCAGCACGATTATGCGTGATTGCCATTGTCTTGGCGCTGGCGTCGTTGTTGATGTCGGAATGGCTGGCCCGCTGGGGCCGTAAGCGCATGGGGGCTTAATGCTGTCACTTAATTTTTCTCAGCAGCTGGGCGATCATCTGCTTGAGGTCAACGCGCAGATTCCGGCCAAAGGTATTACCGCGATTTTTGGTGTGTCAGGCGCGGGCAAAACCTCGCTGATCAACGCCATTGGTGGATTAACCCAGCCACAGCGCGGTTATATTCACCTCAATAATCGCGTCTTGTTCGATACAGAAAAACAGATCGCTTTGCCGCCTGAAAAACGCCGCATTGGCTACGTATTTCAGGATGCTCGCCTGTTTCCGCATTACCGGGTGCGGGGCAATCTGCAATATGGCATGTCATCAAAAATGAAAGCACATTTTGACCCGCTGGTGTCGCTGCTCGGGTTGGAAACGCTGTTAACACGTTTCCCTCTGTCGCTTTCTGGTGGCGAAAAGCAGCGAGTGGCGATTGGCCGAGCGTTGCTGAGTGCGCCCGACATTTTGCTGATGGATGAGCCGCTGGCGTCGCTGGATCTGCCGCGTAAGCGCGAGCTGATGCCTTATTTGCAAAAGCTGGCGAAGCAGGTTGAGATCCCGCTGCTGTATGTGTCGCACAGCCTCGAAGAGATTTTGCAATTAGCTGATAATGTCCTGGTGCTGGACAGTGGAAAGGTTAAAGCGTTTGGCACGCTAGAGCGCGTCTGGAGCAGCAGCGCGATGCGGCCGTGGCTGCCAATGAATGAACTCACCAGCGTTTTGCGCGTACAGGTACTGGAGCAGCATCCCGATTACCCCATGACGGCGTTATCATTGGGCGATCAACACATCTGGGTTAGCCGGGTGAACCAGCCGGTAAAAACGCCGCTGCGTATCCGTATCGCATCAGCTGACGTTTCACTGGCGCTGCAACCGCCGCACAACACCTCCATCCGCAATATATTGCCGGCGCAGGTGGTGGAGTTAATTGAAGTTGGCGATCAGATAGAAGTGAAGCTGCGCATCGGTATCAGCGAACTGTGGGCGCGCATCTCGCCTTGGGCGCGAGATGAGCTGGGCATCCGGCCAGAACAATGGCTGTATGCCCAGATTAAAAGCGTCTCAGTGACGCCCTGATTACAGCACTTCCTGGTAGATGGTGTCGGCAATGCCCGTTTCGAGATTGGTGCCGATCACTTTCTTCGCCCGGATCTTAATCGCTTCATCGGCGTTGCCCATCGCTACGCCCAAGCCAACCGTTTCCAGCATGCTGAGATCGTTATAGTTATCGCCAAACGCGATCACCTCACTCATGCTCAGACCCAGCGACTCAACCCATTGCGCCAGACGCTTGCCTTTGCTGTTGCCGCCACGGGCAATATCGACCTGATCGTGCCATGACCACTCACAAGCCAGACCTAATTCCGCTTCTACTTTCTCTGCAAACAGTTCCAGTGCAACGGTGTCTTCGTGCGACAAGGCGAATTTCCAGATTGATTCCGCTTCGCGTGCCGCTTGTGCCAAATCGGGTACGTGTTTAAACAGTGGACGCTGATGCGGCGGCAACGATTCGGCCCAGTTTAGGGTGCGAATAACGTGGCCAGTGGGCGTTTGGTACAACATCGCATCATCCACATACAGCAAACCGTGAATCTTTTGCTCATCTAACATGTCAATAACACGCAGCGCCTGCTGTTTATCCAGCGGGTCGGCGGCTAACACTTTTTTCGCCTGATAATCATAAAGGTAAGTGCCGTTACAGCAGATGGCGGGCGTATCCAGCTCCAGCGCCTGATAGAAAGGATGAATAGCACAATGATGACGACCCGTAACGATGGCGACTTTAACGCCTGCTTCACGGGCACGTTTTAGCGCTTCGATGGACTGCGGCAGAATGGTTTTTGCTGGCGTTAACAGCGTGCCGTCGAGGTCGAGGGCGATTACACGATAGCTCATTAATCCTTCCGTCTGTATGCATTAGCGAGGCGTCAAGTCTACATTGCTGGCGGCCCGGAGACAAAAAACAAGGCACAAATGATTCCAGCGTAGGGGGGGAAAACGCGCTAAAGTGACCCACTGAAGATTAGCAGGCAGCGTAAAAGGAGAATACATGAAACAAGTTGTCTATACCGCCAGTCCCGAGAGTCAGCAGATTCACGTCTGGCAGTTAAATGAAGAGGGCGTATTGACTCTGCTTCAGGTGACGGATGTCGCCGGTCAGGTTCAGCCAATGGTGGTGAGTCCAAAAAAAGATTTTCTCTATGTTGGCGTACGGCCTAATTTCCGCGTTTTAGCCTTCCGCATTGCGGCTGACGGTACGTTGACCGAAGCGGGCCAGGCACCTTTGCCGGGTAGCCCAACACATATTTCAACCGATCGCGCAGGCAATTTCCTGTTTTGCGGCTCGTACAATGACGAATGTGTTAGCGTTAGCCCCATTAATGCAGAGGGCATTCCTCAGGCACCTTCCCAGGTAATTAACGGCCTGGCCGGTTGCCACTCCGCCAATATCGATAATGCCAACCAAAAGCTGTTTGTTCCTGCGCTGAAACAGGATCGCATTTGCCTGTTTGAACTGGGTGAAGAAGGTCAGCTAACGCCACGTAAGCAGGCGCAAGTCACTACGGTGGAAGGCGCAGGTCCACGTCATATGGTGTTCCATCCCAATGGCAATTACGCCTATTGTGTCAATGAGTTGGATAGCACAGTAGATGTCTGGGCGCTGAATAATGCACACGGTGAAGTCGCCCGCGTGCAAACTGTCGATTTGATGCCGCCAGGCTTCAATGGTACGCGCTGGGCTGCAGATATTCATTTAACCCCTAACGGCAAATACCTTTATGCCTGCGATCGCACCAGCAGCACGCTGGCGATATTTAGCGTGAGTGAAGATGGTGCAATCCTGGCGGTTGAAGGCTTCCAACCGACTGAAACGCAACCACGCGGTTTTAATATCGATAACAGCGGCAAGTATTTGGTCGCGGCGGGACAGAAATCTCACCATATCGAAATTTACAGCATTACCGAACCACAAGGTTTGCTGAAACCGTTAAGTCGTTATGCTGTAGGCCAAGGCCCAATGTGGGTTGTGATTCATCAGCTTGATGCTTAATTGATTGATAAAGCCCGCTTTCAAAGCGGGCTTTTTTTAAGTCATGTTATCAGGCGCCAACAGGGCTTGGTCATCTTGTCTGACACCTTTGATAAACGAAAAAAGCGGGATGAAATCCTGCATCACATTTGCCTGCAAGTCTCATCCCGCTTTATTGCTTTAACTGTCAGCCTGACAACGCCTTACGAATAGATCACCGTAATGGTTGCGCTAGCCAGCGCATGAAAATGCACATTAAAGCCGACCATGGCACCGCTCGCCCCTTCATCGACCTCGAGCTTGTCCACGTCCAAAGCATGTACGCTGAAAATATAACGATGACTTTCGCCCTGCGGCGGTGCTGCGCCACCGTAACCTGCCTGGCCGAAATCAGTACGCGTTTGAATGGCACCCGTCGGTAAGGCTGCTACACCCGAGCCTGCGCCTTGTGGCAGCGAAGTTGTGCTGGCAGGAATATTAGCGACTCCCCAATGCCACCAGCCAGAACCGGTTGGCGCATCAGGATCGTAGCAGGTCACTACGAAGCTTTTGGTGCCTTCGGGCGCATCTTCCCACGCGAGATGGGGCGACACGTTCTCGCCTTGATAACCCATGCCATTGAAGACATGCTTCTCTGGCATTTTGTCGCCGTCATTGAAATCCTGGCTAAATACTCGCATTACATCTCCTTTGGTTGTCGAGGAATCACGCTTCATCTTAACCAAAAGCGCAACACTTTCAGAGCGTAGGCTGCTTTATGACTTAAAATGCAGAGGATGCTCAAGCGCAGCGCCAATCGATTGAACCAATTTTTTCAACGCGGCTGGCGCAATGATGTAAGGCGGCATCAGATAAATCAGGCGCCCAAAAGGACGGATCCACACGCCTTGCGAAACGAAAAAGTGCTGCAAAGCGGCCATATTCACAGGGGAATGCGTCTCCACCACACCAATGGCACCCAACACACGAACCTCCGCAACCTGCGGCGAAGCGCGCAGCGGCAGCAGCTGCTCACGCAGTTGCTGTTCGATAGTAGCCACCTGCGTTTGCCAATCACCTTCCTGCAACAGCGTCAGACTTTCCACCGCCACCGCACAGGCAAGCGGATTGCCCATAAAGGTTGGCCCATGCATAAAGCAACCCGCCGGGCTGCGGCTGATGGTGTCGGCCACTTCCCGCGTGGTGAGCGTTGCGGCCAGCGTCAGGGTGCCGCCGGTCAGCGCTTTGCCAACACACAAGATATCTGGCGCAATCCCGGCATGTTCACAGGCAAAAAGTTTACCGGTACGACCAAAGCCGGTCGCGATTTCATCCGCTATCAGCAACACGCCATAGCGATCGCAACATTCACGCACACGTTGCAAATAGCGTGGATGATAGAAGCGCATCCCCCCTGCACCCTGCACGATAGGTTCAAGAATGACAGCGGCTAACTGGTGATGATGTTGTTCCATCAGGCGGGCAAAATCATCAAAGTCACGCTCATCCCAGATGTCATCAAAGCCACATGCCGGAGCGGCAGCGAAGAGATGCTCAGGAAGATAACCGCGCCACAAACTGTGCATGGAGTTATCGGGATCGCAGACCGACATCGCAGCAGACGTATCGCCGTGATAACCGCGCTTCAACGTCAAAAATGTTTGCCGCGTTTCACCACGGCCCAGCCAGTATTGCAGCGCCATTTTCATCGACACTTCTACGGCAACTGAACCGGAATCGGCAAGGAACACACACTCCAGCGCGGCGGGCGTCATCTCAACCAGTTTGCGGCATAACGCAACGGCTGAAGGGTGCGTAATGCCACCAAACATCACATGCGACATTTGCGTCATTTGCTGCTGCAGCGCCTGATTCAGGCGAGGATGGTTATAGCCGTGAATGGCGGCCCACCACGACGACATGCCATCCACGAGTTGGCGGCCATCCGCCAGTTGCAGTTGATAACCTTGCGCCGCCACCACCGGATAACAGGGCAACGGATCCAGCATTGAAGTGTAAGGATGCCAAATATGCTGACGGTCAAACTCAATGTCGCTTTGGGTGAACATGGGTATTGTAAACCAAAAATAAAAAATATAGTTTACAAGTATAACCATGTTAATCGTCGGGATGACACCCTTTTTTGGAGCAAGCAATGGCACAACGTTGGACAATCGCGCAGGCACAAGCGCTGTTTGATAAACCTTTTCTCGAGTTAATGTTTGAAGCGCAGCAGGTGCATCGTCAGCACTTTGACCCGCGCCAGGTGCAGGTCAGCACCTTGTTATCTATCAAAACCGGCGCCTGCCCGGAAGATTGCAAATATTGTCCGCAAAGCGCGCGCTACAAAACCGGCCTTGAGTCGGAACGCCTGATGGAAGTGGACGACGTGTTGATTTCTGCCCGCAAAGCCAAAGCGGCGGGTTCAAGCCGTTTTTGCATGGGCGCAGCGTGGAAAAACCCCAACGATCGCGACATGCCTTACCTCGAAAAAATGGTTGAAGGCGTCAAGGCGATGGGCATGGAAACCTGCATGACGCTTGGTACGCTCAGCGAGGCGCAAGCACAGCGTCTGGCTGGGGCTGGATTAGATTTTTACAACCACAATCTCGACACTTCACCCGAATTCTACGGCAGCATCATCACCACGCGCAGCTATCAGGAACGTCTCGATACGCTGGGCAAAGTGCGTGACGCGGGCATTAAAGTTTGCTCCGGCGGCATTGTCGGATTAGGCGAAACGATTAACGATCGTGCGGGTTTGCTGGTGCAGCTGGCGAATTTACCTACGCCACCAGAAAGCGTGCCCATCAACATGCTGGTGAAAGTGAAAGGCACGCCGATGGCCGATAACGATGATGTTGAGCCGTTTGATTTTATCCGCACCATTGCGGTGGCGCGCATCATGATGCCGAGCTCGCATGTGCGTCTTTCTGCCGGTCGTGAACAGATGAGTGAGCAAACGCAGGCGATGTGTTTTATGGCTGGCGCGAACTCCATTTTCTATGGCTGCAAACTGTTGACCACGCCAAACCCAGAAGAAGACAAAGACATGCTGCTGTTTCGCAAACTGGGCCTGAACCCGGAGCATACGCACACGCAAAATGGCGATAATGAACAGCAGCAGCAGTTAAGCGAGCAGCTATTCAATGCTGACACTGAACAGTTTTACAACGCGGCGGTGTAATGAGTTGGCAGCATCGTATTACGCAGGCGCTGGCGCAGCGGCAAGCCGCTGATGGCTGGCGTCAGCGGCATATCACTGAAGAGAATCACACTCGCTCGCTGACGCTAGCGGGCAAGCGCTATCGCCATTTTTCCAGTAACGATTATCTCGGATTGAGCCAGCATCCGGCGGTAATCGCGGGCTGGCAGCGAGGCGCTGACCTGGCAGGCGCAGGCGCGGGCGCATCCAGTCACGTCACCGGTTTTAACCGTCTGCACGCCGATTTAGAGGCGCAGCTTGCAGAGTGGCTGGGCTACTCGCGCGCGCTGCTGTTTATCTCTGGTTTCGCCGCTAATCAGGCGGTGATCCATCTGCTGGCGGAAAAAAACGACCGTATCCTTGCCGACAAACTGGCGCATGCGTCGCTGCTTGACGCCGCAAGCCACAGTCCGGCGCAGCTGCGGCGTTTCAGCCATAACGATTCGCACAGCCTCGCAACACGCTTAGCGGTGCCATGTGAAGGTGAAACGCTGGTCGTGACCGAAGGCATTTTCAGCATGGATGGCGACAGCGCCCCCTTGCGCGATATTGCCGATCAGACTCGCCGCGCTGAAGGATGGTTGCTGGTGGATGATGCGCATGGCATTGGCGTGGTAGGAGAGCAAGGGCGCGGCAGCTGCTGGCAGCAAGCCGTGAAGCCAGAGCTGCTGGTAGTGACGTTTGGTAAAGCCTTTGGCGTCAGCGGCGCAGCGCTGCTGTGTGATGACGCTATCGCCGACTATTTTCTGCAATTCTCACGTCACCTGATTTACTCAACCGCCATGCCACCCGCGCAAGCTTGCGCGTTGCAGGCGGCGCTGCAGCAGATTCAACAGGGCGATGCATTACGTCAGCGGCTTTACGCCAACGTTCAACGTTTTCGTGCTGGTGCCGCTTCATTGCCCTGGAAGCTCATGCAATCAGAAAGTGCCATCCAGCCGTTGATTGTTGGCGGCAACGCCGAGGCGATGGCGTTATCAAAAACGTTGGCTGATGCTGGTTGCTGGGTTAGCGCGATTCGACCACCGACCGTGCCGCCAGGCACCGCGCGCTTGCGTATTACCTTGACTGCGGCGCACACGCCGGAAGATATCGATCTGTTACTGGAGGCGCTGCATGACGCTGCAGGTAGATAAACGCGCCGTGGCTCGCGCCTTTGGGCGTGCTGCGCTGCATTACGATCGCCACGCCGAGCTGCAACGTTTAAGCGGCGACGCCTTGCTGGCACTAGCCCCGGCGCAAACCGGTGACAAGCTGTTAGATGCAGGATGTGGAACGGGCTGGTATAGCCGCACCTGGCGGCAGCGCGGCAAGCAGGTCACGGCGCTGGATTTGTCACCACAAATGCTGCAACAGGCGCGCGCGAATAACGTAGCGCAACACTATTTAGCGGGCGATATTGATGCTTTACCTTTCGCCAATGCCAGCATGGACGTGGTGTGGAGCAATTTAGTGGTGCAGTGGAGTGACAATTTGCGTGCAGCGCTGCACCAGTTCAAACGCGTTTTACGCCCTGAAGGCTGCTTGCTGTTTTCCACGTTGAGCGCGGGATCGCTGCATGAGGTGCATCAAGCGTGGTCGCACATTGATGATGTCGCCCACGCTAACCGCTTCCTGAGTGAGCAGGAGATTACTGCCGCCTGCGTTGAGCAGGGATTACATTGTCAGGCGCAGGTGATCACAATGCATTTTCCTGATGCGCTTAGCGCGATGCGTTCATTAAAAGGCATCGGTGCAACGCATCTGCATGCAGGGCGAGAAGGCCATTTATTAACCCGTCAGCGTCTGGCACAGCTAGAAAAACACTGGCCACAAGACGCGCAGGGATTTCGCATGAGTTACCATTTGATGTATGGAGTAAGCCCATCATGAAACGCTGGTTTATCACTGGCACCGACACTGAAGTTGGTAAAACGGTTGCCAGCAGCGCATTGCTGCAGGCCGCGAACAGCGCAGGTTATCATACTGCGGGCTACAAACCGGTGGCCTCGGGCTGCGAAATCACCGCTGAAGGCGTTCGCAACAGCGATGCACTGGCTTTACAGCGCTATAGCAGCGTGACGTTGGATTATCAGCAGATCAATCCGTTGGCGTTTGTCGAACCCACTTCACCGCATATCATCAGCGCAGACGAGGGCCGGCCCATTGAATTCAGCACCTTGTCGGCTGGACTGCGCGATCTGGAACCGTTGGCAGAATGGATTTTGATCGAAGGCGCGGGCGGTTGGTATACGCCGCTGTCAGAACGCGAAACTTACGCCGATTGGGTAACGTCGGAACAGTTACCGGTGATTTTAGTCGTCGGCGTGAAACTGGGCTGTATCAACCACGCAATGCTGACAGCCGATGCCATTCAGGCGCGCGGACTGCGTCTGGCGGGCTGGATCGCCAACACCGTCGTACCGCCAGGAAAACGCCATCAGGAATACCTTGCCACCCTAAAACAGCGCTTACCGGCACCGTGCCTCGGTGAAATTCCCTATCTCACCGACATCGCTCAACACGCTGATTGCGGCGCTTATTTGACCCTGCCTGAGTAAATTACGCTACCGTCAGCCATTTGTTGACGGTACTGTCATCCAGCTGGGCGACTTTTCCTTGCGCCACATTGCGTCCGCGATGCAGCAGGAAAAAGTAATCGGCTACACGTCGAATCAGTGACACGCGCTGCTCCAGCAGCAATATGGTCATGCCGTAATCCAAATTGAGGCGGCGAATCAAATTGCCCATTTCCTCTTCGAGCCAAGGCGACATACCGTCGCTGGGTTCATCCAGAATCAAAAGCTTAGGCTGTAAAACCAGTGCGCGTGCCAGCGCAAGCTGCTGTTGCTGATCGATGGGAAGATCGCCGCTGCGCTGTTGGCGTAAGGAATAAAGTGCCGGAAAGAGGTCGAAAACCATTTCCGGAATGGCGCGATGGCGATCCGTCTGCGCCGCGCCAGCCAACAGGCCAATCAATAAATTATCTTCAACACTCATCTGCGTAAAAATATGGCGACCTTGCGGCACGTAACCGATCCCTCTGCGCGCACGCTGTTCAGCCGGCTGTAGCAGAAGATTCTCCGGCGGCGCGCCATTCTCCTGCCAAAATATTGAGCCGCTGTTGATCGGCAGCTTACCCATGATGCAGTTAACTAACGTGGTTTTGCCCATGCCGGGACGACCCAAAACACCGGTGCAGGTGCCGGGCGGCAGATCGAGATCCACATCCCACAAGATGTGGTTTTGACCGTAAAACTGATTCACCGAACGTAAACTCAGCATCTGACACACTCCTTCCAGATAATTAGCCTGAATGCTTCCGCTCTTTGTCGTCTGGCAAACAAGTCATCAACGATGGCGTTAACGCCATTGCCGCACAGTGCGCCGGTTGGCGCGGTGATACGTACTGGAATGAGTACTGCAATTACCAGGCCAAATTCCTAAAAAAGCCTAATTTAGCGTACTGGACGGGAAAAAGCGCAGCAAAATATGAGCAATGCTTAACAATTGCTCGGGGTGATAAAAGGCATGCACATTAACGGTGCGGAATGCTTAACGTTGCTGGTGCATCTGTACATTTAGAAGGCATAGAGTCTGATTAAGAATGGCCCTTGCCCCGCGCTTCGGATGCATAATTTTTACGCTAAGGCTCCAAAAGCATAGTTAATACATGAGAGAAAGTGGTGAAATTAAATCGAAAAAAAAATATTTTTAGCAGGGAACTAATGCGGGAAAAAATTATACACAGCCTATGGCGATTGGGCTGCCCTCAGTTATCCACCATTCCTGTGGATAACCTTGTGCATTAGCTCATGAAAACAGGTTAGAAGCGAGGAAATACGCGGCTTGCTTACATTGTGATGAGAAACTGGGCTTTTCTGCATAAACAATATAAATCAATGAATTAGTAAAAAACAAGCCTAAGGATTATCTGCCAGTTCATCAAACTGTAATTTTATGACGCTCTATTGACAAATGTTAAAATCAAGCTCTGCTTGGGGATAACCTTGCGCAACAAGAATTAACGTTGCGGGCTATCAATCTTGTTAATACGGCGCAGCGGGGTTCTCCATAACTGTGCACCATTACTGTTTTTATATCCAGTATTTATTTCTGGCAAAATCACCATAGCAGAGTAAAATGATTGCCTGCCCGCCGACTTCTTCAGCAGGAACCGCATTCATGAGTAAAGCCTTTAAATTGAACTCCGCTTTCAAACCTTCTGGCGATCAGCCCGAAGCGATTCGCCGTCTGGAAGAGGGGCTTGAGGATGGATTGGCCCATCAAACGCTGTTAGGCGTAACCGGCTCGGGGAAAACGTTCACCGTGGCCAACGTCATTGCCGATCTCAATCGTCCCACCATGGTGCTGGCACCTAACAAAACGCTGGCGGCGCAGCTGTATGGTGAAATGAAAGAGTTTTTCCCCGATAACGCCGTGGAATTCTTCGTCTCTTATTACGATTATTATCAGCCAGAAGCTTATGTTCCCAGCTCCGATACCTTTATTGAAAAGGACGCCTCGGTAAACGAACACATTGAGCAGATGCGTCTCTCCGCGACCAAAGCGCTGTTGGAACGCCGCGATGTCATTGTGGTGGCTTCGGTGTCAGCCATTTATGGTTTGGGCGATCCTGATCTCTATTTAAAAATGATGCTGCATCTGACGCGCGGCATGATCATCGATCAGCGCAGCATTTTGCGTCGCCTGTCAGAGCTGCAATATGCGCGTAACGATCAGGCTTTCCAGCGCGGTACGTTCCGCGTGCGCGGCGAAGTGATCGACATCTTCCCGGCAGAGTCGGATGATATTGCGTTGCGTGTTGAGCTGTTTGATGAAGAGGTAGAGCGGCTGTCACTGTTTGATCCGCTGACCGGCCAAGTGGAATCGGTGATCCCGCGCTTCACGATTTACCCTAAAACGCACTACGTCACCCCACGCGAACGTATTGTGCAGGCGATGGAAGAGATCAAAGTCGAGCTGGCCGATCGTCGGAAAAATTTGCTGGAAAACAACAAACTGTTGGAAGAACAGCGCATTACGCAGCGTACTCAATTTGATCTCGAGATGATGGGTGAACTGGGTTATTGCTCTGGTATCGAAAACTACTCGCGCTATCTTTCGGGACGCGGGCCAGGCGAAGCGCCACCGACCTTATTTGATTACTTACCGGCAGATGGCCTGCTGGTGGTGGATGAATCACACGTTACCATTCCGCAAATTGGCGGTATGTATAAAGGCGACCGGGCGCGTAAAGAGACGTTAGTGGAATACGGTTTCCGTCTGCCGTCGGCGCTGGATAACCGCCCAATGAAGTTTGAAGAGTTTGAGTCGCTGGCGCCCCAGACGATTTATGTTTCGGCGACGCCGGGTAAATATGAGCTGGAAAAATCGGGCACTGAAGTGATCGATCAGTTGGTGCGTCCCACCGGGTTACTGGATCCGATCCTCGAAGTACGTCCCGTTGGGACACAGGTTGACGATTTGTTATCAGAAATCCGTCAGCGCGTGGCAGTCAAAGAGCGTGTGCTGGTGACGGTGTTAACCAAACGCATGGCGGAAGATCTCACCGAATACCTCGAAGAGCACGGTGAAAGGGTGCGTTATCTCCACTCGGACATCGATACGGTTGAACGTATGGAGATCATCCGTGATTTGCGTCTGGGCGAGTTTGATGTGCTGGTCGGTATCAACCTGCTTCGTGAAGGCCTGGATATGCCAGAAGTGTCGCTGGTGGCGATTCTGGACGCCGATAAAGAGGGGTTCCTGCGTTCTGAACGCTCGCTGATTCAGACTATAGGACGTGCGGCGCGTAACATTAACGGCAAAGCAATTCTCTACGGCGATAAAATCACGCCATCAATGGCGCGGGCTATTGAGGAAACCGAGCGCCGCCGCGAGAAGCAGCGACTGTACAACGAGGAAAATGGCATTGTGCCGCAGGGCCTGAATAAGAAGATTACCGATATTCTGGAACTGGGTAACAACGTGGCGAAAGTGCGCGGCAAAGGTAAGTCGACCCGCAAAGGCGCCGCTGATGCCGAAGCTGATTACCTGTCATTGACGCCACAGGCGTTGCAGAAAAAGATTCATGAACTGGAAGGGCAGATGCAGCAGCATGCGCAGAACCTGGAGTTCGAACAGGCAGCCAACGTGCGCGATCAGCTGCATGAACTGCGCACGCTGTTTATTGCGGCATCGTAACTCAGTTAAATCCCTGAATCGCGTGTTCCAACGCAACGCGTAACAGCTGGCGGTCGTGACGATATTTAATGTCGGCGGCTTCCAGCGGTTCACGCACGATCAACCGATTTTCGACGTTGCTGATATCCGCGGCTGGGCTCACCACAATGGCATCGATTACTCGCTTGCCAATATAGCGCTCCATCATTTCTAACTTATCAGCGACGGTCAGATTAGCGGCTGCGGGGCTAAGTTCTCGTCCCAGGTTGCCGATAAACACCATGGTGGCTGGCGTGCGGCGCAACGCCTGTGCCATCTCATCCATTAACAGAATTGGCATCAGACTGGTATAGAAACTGCCGGGACCAATCAGGATCAGATCAGCTTCAGCAATGGCTTCCAACGCTTCACGCGTGGGTTGCACGTTGGGATGCAGCATCATCTCTTGCGGCGGTTGCTTCATCTCATCAATATCGGTTTCGCCGTAAACCATGTTGCCTTCGCTATCGAGCGCCACTAAATCAACCGGCTGCTCTGACATCGGAATGAGAAAAGCATCAACCTTCAATAAATTGCGAATGATATTGATGGCTTCTAACGGGCGAACGCTAAGGTGATCCAGCGCTCTCAACATCAAATTACCTAAATTGTGTCCCGCCAGTTCGCCATTGCCAGAAAAGCGATATTCAAACATGGCTGAAGCGACACTGGGTTCAGCAATGAGCTGGTTTAAACAGTTGCGCATGTCGCCCCATGCAATGCCGCCTTCTGAGCGACGAATACGTCCGGTTGATCCGCCGTTATCGGTGGTGGTGACAATGCCGGTCAGGCGAGAACCGAGCGGTGACAGCGCTGACATCACGCGTCCCAATCCATGTCCGCCGCCTAAAGCCACGACGCGATCGAGATCGGCCAGTGTTCGATTCATACTTCTCCTTAAAACGCGCCCAGATTATGGCTCTTTTAAGCGCAAGTCCGGGCAGGGATGACATACAGCAAATTCTGCGGCGTATTTTAACGTATCCTGCTGCGAAAATGCGGTGAAAATTCGCTATATCATCAAATATATAGCGAAAACAGCCGGTGGAATCGTGTGAAATTTCGCGCTACCATCACACTAACCGCGTTGATCATAAGGTCAACGTACACTCTAGCCTGAGTGCCTAAGTCGCAAGATAGGGGATTCAGGCCGTAGCCTTCGCGCTGCCAGGGTGCAGAAAGAAATGACTGCATCTCCCGAATTTGGAAAGGTGTCCAGGTGTCACAATTTACTGATGCATTTGAGCGCAAGTTTTACTACTTGCGCTTATCGGTCACGGATGTGTGTAACTTCCGTTGTACCTATTGTCTGCCGGACGGCTACAAACCGCACGGCATCCGCAACAAAAGTTTTCTCTCGCTGGATGAAATTCGCCGCGTTACGCGTGCGTTTGCCGCTGCAGGCACTGAAAAAGTGCGTCTGACAGGCGGCGAGCCCTCGCTGCGCCGCGATTTCACGGACATCATTGCTGCAGTGCGTGAAAACGCCTCGATACGCCATATTGCGGTTACTACCAATGGTTATCGCCTGGCGCGCGACGTCAAACAGTGGCGCGACGCCGGTTTGACCGCGCTCAACGTCAGCGTCGACAGCCTGGATGCCCGCCAGTTTCATGCTATTACCGGCCAAGATAAGTTTCATCAGGTCATGGCAGGCATTGATGCCGCCTTTGACGCTGGCTTTCAGCAGGTCAAAGTCAACAGCGTGCTAATGCGCGATATCAACAGTCATAATCTGATGACCTTCCTGGAGTGGATTCGTACCCGTCCAATTCAACTGCGTTTCATCGAACTGATGGAAACGGGCGAAGGCGGCGCGCTTTTCCGCCAGCAACACGTTTCCGGCGAAGTGATTCGCGATCAGTTGATCGCGCAGGGTTGGCAGCGCCGCTTAAGCGGGCGCAGCGATGGCCCGGCGCAGGTGTTCTATCACCCTGATTATGTCGGTGAGATCGGTTTGATCATGCCTTATTCCAAAGATTTTTGTGCCAGCTGCAACCGTCTGCGCGTCTCTGCACAGGGTAATCTGCATCTTTGCTTGTTCGGCGACGGCGGCCTTCCGCTGCGCGATTTGCTCGCTTCGGATGATCAGCAACAGGAACTGCAGGCGCGCATCGCCAGCAGTCTGGGTAAGAAAAAACAGACACATTTTCTGCATCAGGGCAATACGGGCATTACGCAGAACCTGTCCTACATTGGCGGATAATTAAGGAGCAATCATGGGTAAACCAACCAGCGAATTTCAACCGGTGCAAATTGCGCTGCTCACCGTTTCGGACAGCCGCGAAGCCAGTAATGACACTTCCGGTGATTATCTGCGTGAAGCTGCCCGCGAAGCCGGACACAGCGTGATTGACCACGCCATCGTCCCCGACAATCTCTACCGCATTCGCGCCATCGTCTCACGCTGGATTGCCAGTGAAGATATTCAGGTGGTGATTATCAATGGCGGCACCGGTTTCAATCTGAAGAACAGCACGCCAGAAGCGCTGCTGCCGCTGTTTGACCGTGAAATCAGTGGATTCGGTGAGTTGTTCCGCATGATTTCCTATGAAGAAATTGGCGGTTCTACGCTGCAATCAAGGGCTGTTGCTGGCCTGGCTAATCAAACGCTGATTTTCGCCGTGCCTGGCTCAACCAATGCTTGCCGCAGCGCGTGGGAACGCATTATTGCCGATCAGCTGGATGCGCGTACGCGTCCGTGTAATTTCGTTTCACATTTGAAGAAACTGTAAGCATGTCACAACTCACACACATAAACGCCGCAGGCGAAGCGCACATGGTTGATGTCTCAGCCAAAGCGGAAACAGTGCGCGAAGCACAGGCTGAAGCGCTGGTGCTGATGAAGCCCGAAACGCTGCAAATGATTGTTGAAGGCAGCCACCACAAAGGTGATGTTTTTGCTACTGCACGCATAGCGGGCATTCAGGCCGCTAAGCGTACCTGGGAGCTGATACCGCTTTGCCATCCGCTGATGTTGAGCAAGGTTGAAGTCAATTTGGTTGCAGAGCCAGAATTCAATCGCGTGCGCATTACCTCGCTGTGCCGTTTGAGCGGTAAAACCGGCGTTGAGATGGAAGCGTTGACCGCTGCTTCGGTGGCGGCGCTGACCATTTACGACATGTGCAAAGCGGTGCAGAAGGATATCGTTATCGATCAACTGCGCTTACTGAGTAAAAGCGGCGGTAAATCGGGTGACTTTCAGGCAGGTGAAGCATGATCAAAGTGCTGTTTTTTGCCCAAGTGCGCGAGTTAACCGGCACCAGCGAACTTGAGATAACAACCGAATATCCCGATGTCGCAGCATTACGCAGCGCGTTGGCAGAACAGGGCGACCGCTGGGCGCTGGCGTTAGAGTCCGGCAAGCTGCTGGCTGCGGTCAATCAAACCCTGGTGCCAATGACGCATCCGCTGCGTGCGGGCGATGAAGTGGCCTTCTTTCCACCGGTAACGGGAGGATAGATGGAAACGCAAATTCGTGTTGGCCATGCGCCTTTTGACATGGCTGAAGAGTATCGCTGGCTGGCGGCACGTCACGAAGATGGCGCGGTAGTGACGTTCACCGGCAAAGTGCGCAATCACAATTTAGGGGACAACGTTGCGGCGTTGACGCTGGAGCATTATCCCGGCATGACCGAGAAAGCATTGCAGGACATTGTCGATGATGCGCGCCAGCGCTGGCCGTTACAGCGTGTAACGGTGATACATCGTATTGGAGAGCTGTTTCCCGGCGATGAAATCGTGTTTGTCGGCGTTACCAGCGCACACCGCAGCAGCGCCTTTGCCGCTGCGGAGTTTGTGATGGATTACTTAAAAACCCGTGCGCCGTTTTGGAAGCGCGAAGCCACCGATGACGGCGATCGCTGGGTGGATGCGCGTGACAGCGATCATCAGTCAGCCCAGCGCTGGGATTAAGGTTTTTTAAGCTGCTCGGCGGGCGCGAAGTGCGTTTCGCCATGGGCATGCTCACCGCCGCCGGTAACACGCTTCAACTGAATAACCTGACCTTGTTCCCAGGCATTCGCACCGGGTACCACGGGATGCGTCACAATATCGGCGCGCTCAGCACGGATTTTTTTACTGTCCACATCAAAGCGCTTGTCGCGATCGGCCAACAGACGAGAATCGAGTTGGCCGTCAGCCGTAAAGCCCATCATCAACGCCGGAATGCCCATCGGTAAGTTTTTATCGCGATCGGTGTGCCAGGTATGCCAGGTTTTCCCGTAGGTATTAGCGATGCGTTTCATCAACGCATGATCGGCCGTAGCCGGTAAACCTGGCGCAATCAATGAACCCGATTTCACTTCATATTGATGGCTGTGCCACAGCTTCTTCTCTTCCGGTGGTAGCGTTTTATACAGCCGCTCGCTGATAATGTATTCCACGCCCATGAGTTTTGCGTCGCGTGTATTGCCGTCGTAAATCACCGCCTGCATCACATCTTCGTTTAACACCGTAACGTAGTGATGCGCTTCCATCTGACCATTTTGATCACCATTGTAAAAATGAAACCCATCAAGGTAGGCGCTGATAGCGTCAATAGGCGGGCGGGATTGCAAGGCATCCGCGCCGGTTTCCAGCACTTTAAGGGAAGGGGATGTAGGGGCGCCCGGCGCGTTGACGTTGGCCGGAGAATTATTGCCGCCACAACCGACTAATAACAGGGTAAGCGCAGCGAGAGGTAAGATTTTCAACATGTTCCATCCTTTTAACCTTAAAAAGATAAAAGTAGTTCAGAAAATCGCACCTGCCGTCTATTGCGTTGCAATGATAAGGTAGTCGTTTGGTTTCTTCCGAGGACAGGTATGTCATCTCCATCTCTTTTGCAACGGCTGACGCTGGTTGCTGTGTTGGTGCTGGCGGGTTGTAGCACTAAAAAAGAACCGCAAGCGCCGGTTCGCCAACCCGCTGATGTTAAGGCACAAATTCAAAAGCTCCTGCCCGCACAGGTGAGCAATAAAGCGGGTTGGGCTGATGACATTTACACCTCATTTCGTACTCAACAGATTGATCCCAGCGCCAGTAATTTGTGCTCAGTGATTGCCGTTGCCGCTCAGGAATCCAATTTCAGTGCTGAAGCGGCGGTATCAGGCTTACCTAAAATTGCCTGGGGCGAAATTGATCGCCGCGCCGCTAAAGTGCATGTTCCGGCGTTTGTCGTGCGGACGGCGCTGATGATTAAATCATCCAACGGCGAAAGCTACGCTGCACGACTGGATAAAGTACGCAGTGAAAAAGAGTTGAGCGCTATTTTTGATGATTTCATTGATATGGTGCCGATGGGGCAAAAACTGTTTGGCAACCTCAATCCGATTCATACTGGCGGACCGATGCAGGTCAGCATCGACTTTGCCGAAGCGCATGCCAAAGGGTATCCGTGGCCGGTTGACGGCTCCATTCGTCGCGAAGTCTTTACCCGCCACGGCGGCATGTATTTCGGCATCATGCATCTGCTGGGTTATCCGGCGGATTACAGTCAGCCGCTTTATCGCTTTGCTGATTTCAACGCGGGATGGTACGCGAGTCGTAACGCTGCTTTCCAGGCTGCCGTAGCACGCGCAACGGGTATGAAACTGGCGCTGGATGGCGATTTAATTCTTTACGGTTCTGAAAAAGCGGGCTCCACTGAATTAGCCGTGCGGACGCTGGCGAAGCGGATTGATATGAGTAACAGCGAAATTCGCGATGATTTAGAAAAAGGTGAAAAGGCAGATTTTAGCGACAGCGATCTCTGGAAACAGGTGTTCACGCTGGCCGATAAAATGGCAGGCCGTCGCGTGCCGCGTGAAATGTTACCAGGCATCAAGCTGGAAAGCCCTAAAATTACCCGTAATCTCACCACGGCGTGGTTTGCACAGCGTGTCGATAGCCGCTATCAGCAGTGCATGTCGCGCCGTTAACGTCTGCGTTGTGGCACAGTTGAGCTGAGCTGTGCCACACTTAGCGAGGCCCCATTTCGCGGGGTGTGTCCAAATCCGATTAACAAGAGGTGCATCATGGACCGATATCCACGTAATGATTCAATTGTTCAGCCTGCAACCCGCGGGCTGCAGGCCTATATGGCGCAGGTTTATGGCTGGATGACGTGCGGATTGCTGCTTACCGCGTTTGTCTCCTGGTTTGCTGCGCGTACGCCAGCGTTGATGGAGCTGGTGTTTGCTAACCGCATCACCTTCTTTGGCTTGATCATCGCGCAGCTGGCACTGGTATTTTTCCTGTCTGGCATGGTTCATCGCTTGAGCGGCGCGGTCGCAACCGGCCTGTTTATGCTCTATTCGGCGCTAACCGGTTTGACGATGGCGAGTATTTTCCTGGTTTATACCTACTCGTCGATTGCCAGTACCTTCTTTGTCACCGCCGGCATGTTTGGCGCGATGAGCTTCTACGGCTACACCACCAAACGCGACCTCAGCGGTTTTGGTAGTTTGCTGTTTATGGCGTTGATCGGCATCGTATTAGCATCGCTGGTAAACTTCTGGCTGAAAAGCCCGGCGTTGATGTGGGCGATTACCTACATTGGTGTGGTGGTGTTTGTGGGATTAACCGCCTATGACACACAGAAATTGAAAAACATCGGTGAGCAGATTGATGTGCGTGATACAGAAAACCTGCGTCGTTATTCAATCATGGGCGCGCTGACCTTGTATCTCGACTTCATCAACCTGTTCCTGATGCTGCTGAGAATTTTTGGCAACCGCCGCTGATTTTTGCAGAGAGTGTTAATTTCGGTTTGACGTTGATTGTTTCCCATCCCGACCTTCCCCCGTGTTACTAGGGGAAGGAGACGCTGCCCCATGCGCGTAACGCGCATTTATGCAGGCTGCGAGCTAACATAAGGCAGCGTCTTCTATGCAGGCTCCGGGCTGACATAAGGCAGCGTCTTCCTCCCCCATGCATGGGGGAGGAGCGAGGTGGGGGATAGCCAGCACAATCATCACGATGAATTCTGCAACTTCTTCTCATTCTTCTCGCGAAGATGCTTCGCCCGGCTTTCAAGCAACAGATAAAGCACCAGCGCCAGCAGCAGCGGCAAAATAAAGTAGAGCACGCGATAAGCCAGCAGCGCGGCAATAATAGCGCCATGCGTGGTGTGTTGACCGCTCAATAACGCCAGGAACACCGCCTCAAGCACGCCAATGCCTGCAGGAATATGAATAATCACGCCAGCGATACTGCTGATTAACAATACGCCCAGCACCATCGGATAACCGACATCCCGGCCCAGCAGCAGCCAAATGATGGTGCCCATTACCATCCAGTTGGCACAAGAAACCACAAACTGTAGCACTGCCATGCGCAGCGATGGCAGTTGCAATGTCTGGCCTTTGATTGTCCAGCGACGGCGTTTGGAAAAGGCGCAGGCCCAAAGATAAATCAGCACTAACACCAGTAAAACGGCACCAATCAACCGCAGCGTTGTTTCACCAATAAACCAGCCTTCGGGGATCGACACCATGCCCGCCGTGAACACGATGCCTGCCAGCAAAATATAACCCAGCCAGTTGGTGGCGATGCTAATCGAGAAAATACGCGTAATGGTGCCGCTGTCTAAACCCAAACGTGAATAAAGGCGATAGCGCATCGCCACACCGCCCACCCAAGTGCTCAGCGTCAAATTAAACGCATAACAGATGAATGAGACCAGCATCACCTGGCGCTTCGCCAGCTTATGACCACAGTAGGCGCGACCAATCAAATCATAACAACCGTAAGTGAGATAACTCACCACGACCAAACCGGCAGCGATTAACACCACAAAACGGTTATAATTAACGATCACTTCATAGACATCTTCCCAGTTCACTTTACGTGCGTAGACCACCAACAGCACAATCACCGCAATAAAGAAGAGCCCGGTCAGTATTTTTTTCGCCAGTTGCCAGCGCGGATGCTTTTTCGCCATCAGGACTTCGCTCCTTCGTTATCTGTTTTAACCCGATCTTGCGTCTCCATCGACGGTTGCACCGGCGGATCAACTTGAGCCAGAAGTGGCGTATGGGCAGGTAGCCAACCGGCAATGGCCGGGAAATGGCGCAGGAAGTGGAACACAATCACGCCCTTGGTGAGATTCCACCAGTTGCGTGGCGGCAATTTATCGTCCTGTACGCGCTGGCAATCTTCCGCCAGCAAATGCTCCAGATTATCGCGCAGCGTCTGGTTAAACTGGCGATCGTGAATGATTAAGTTCGCTTCCAGATTGAGTGACAAACTCAGCGGATCAAGATTACTCGAGCCGAGCGTTGACCATTGCTGATCCTTTACGGCGATCTTGCCGTGCAGCGGACGGCGAATATATTCATAAACTTCAACGCCTGCATCCACCAGATAGTTGTAAAGCATCTCCGCGCCCACTTTCACAATCGGCATATCCGGTGCGCCTTGTACAATCAGCCTGACACGCACGCCACGCTGGGCCGCATTGCGCATCTCGCGCAGTAAGCGGTAGCCAGGGAAGAAGTAGGCGTTGGCAATGATCACATCCTCTTTGGCGTCACGTAGCATGTCGAGATAGTGCATTTCGATGTCGTCGCGGTGATCGTCGTTATCGCGGTAAACAAACAACACCTGTGCATCACCCGGCGTGGCATTTTTTGCCGGACGATGCGAGCGTGAACCCCACCAGCGACGCGTGGTTTGTTCGCTGCCCATGGCGCTTTCCACATAACGGGTAATGTCCGCTACCACCGGGCCTTTCACTTCCACCGCATAATCCTGCTTGGCTTCGGGGCCATAATCGGTGTTGTGTTCAGCGGAAAAATTGATGCCCCCAACGAAAGCGATCACATCATCAATCACCACGATTTTACGATGTAACCGACGGAAGACATTGGTGCGCATACCCATTACCAGCGGGCGCGGATCGTAGTAAATAAAGCGCACGCCCGCGCCGGTCAGGCTGTTAACAAACGCATCGGAGAGATCGGGCGAGCCGTAGCCGTCCACCATCACTTCGATTTTTACGCCGCGTTTAGCCGCTGCCAGTAATTCACGGTGCAGCGCTTTGCCCACCTCATCTTCAAACAGAATAAATGTTTCAAGCATGAGCGTGCGCTCGGCACGCTGAATAGCGCCGAATACGCGAGGGAAAAATTCGTCGCCGTTTTCCAGCAGACGCAGCTTATTACCGTCTTGCCAATGAAAATTCATAGATGAATCTCCACGGCTAGCGGTGCGTGATCGGAAAGATGTGACCAGGGTTTGCGCGGAAGCAACCAGGGATGACTCACGGTTGCATTGCGCACGTAAATGCGATCCAGGCGTAACACTGGGAAGCGTGCCGGGAAGGTGCGTGCTGGGCGACCCGTTGTCATACTGAACACCTCCTTCAGACCTGCGCCATGTTTTAAGATTTTATTGGCACGATGTTGCCAGTCGTTAAAGTCACCCGCTACCACCAGCGGTGCGTCCGCTGGCAGCGAAGCGATCATCTCGCACATCATCTTCATTTGTGCGTGGCGATGCGCCTCTTTTAACCCCAAATGCACGCAAATAACGTGCAGCGTGCCGTGCGGTTCTGGCAGGGCAACTTTGCAGTGCAACATGCCGCGGTTTTCACTGCCGGCAACGGAGATGTCCCGGTTTTCATATTCAAGAATCGGGAAGCGGGATAAAACGGCGTTGCCATGATGTCCTTCGGGATAAACCGCATTGCGCCCGTAGGCGAAATCGTTCCACATGGTATCGGCAAGAAATTCGTAATGAGGTGTGTCTGGCCAGTTTTCATGGTGTAAAGGGTGGATGTCATGCGTACCCATTACCTCTTGCAAGAAGACCACATCGGCTGACGTTGCACGTACAGCTTCACGCAGTTCCGGCAGGATAAAGCGGCGGTTGAAAGGGGCGAAACCCTTGTGTGTATTGATCGTCAGGACTTTAAATGAAAATCCTTGCTTGTTTTGTGGCATACTCGCGACGCACTCCTTTTCATCATCAATTGGATCAAAGTGTAGTCTTTGTCACAAACAGATGGTGAAGAAGGGCGATATTTAGGGCGTTATCCGAAATTTGCTTTACATTGAGGAAACACGTCACCGGCCTTTGCCGGTTGCACTTGGGCGACCTCTGAGGTTCGCCAGGAGAAGAAAATGAAATGGTCTAATCGTATTCAAATTACCACGGGTCAAACGTATGCGCATATCGCGCTGCACCTGTTGATAATTGTGGCGCTGGTCTGGGGCTGGAAACACAGAGCACTGGTTGAAGTGTGCAGTACCCTGGTGGCGGCTTATGTGGCGGTGTTTATCGCCATGCTGGTCACGCAGCGTAGTGCTCGTTTACGCACTTTGGGTGATTACCTTGAAGAAGCGACCACCACTTACTACTTTGGCGCGGCAATGATGACGCTGTTCCTGGTGTCCCGCATTTTCCATAATAATCTGCTGTTGGCCTGTTTGGGCCTGGTGATGTTAGTGGGACCGGCGCTGGTGTCGCTGCTGGCGAAAGAGCCGACGCGGCGCATCGAGAAAAAACGTAGCTAAGTTAAAGGCCACCGCAAGGTGGCCTTTTTGTTTCCGCTCTCATCGTTGCTGTTTTAAATCACGTTTGCCACTCTTTCATCTCACCTCACCGAAAAATCTATTCAGCAATTTCTGTCAGGAAATGTGAGCTATCTCGCGCCTTTGTATTAAAGCTGCTACACTCGCCCGCTTACGCATCGTAGTTTGCGCCCTTTTCACGCGTCAGCACCAGCTGGCGTCACTATCCCTCTGAAAACTACACCGTGAATCACGGTCAGAGCGGACCGGAGTACAACACTTAATGTCTTTTGACTCTCTCGGCCTGAGTGCCGATATTTTGCGCGCGGTCGCTGAACAAGGCTACAGCGAACCCACTCCTATTCAGCGCCAGGCGATTCCTGTAGTGCTGTCAGGCCGCGATCTGCTGGCAAGTGCCCAGACCGGCACCGGCAAAACGGCCGGATTTACGTTGCCGTTATTGCAAAAGCTCAGTGCTAAAGCAGGCGCCGTGCGTGGCCGTCGTCCGGTTCGCGCCCTGATTTTGACCCCAACCCGTGAACTGGCCGCACAGGTTGGTGAAAACGTTAGCGAATACAGTAAGTATTTGCCGCTGCGTTCGCTGGTGGTATTTGGCGGCGTGAGCATTAATCCACAGATGTTGAAGCTGCGTGGCGGCGTCGATATCCTGGTTGCTACGCCAGGCCGTCTGCTGGATCTGGTCCATCAGAACGCGGTTGACCTGTCACAGGTTGAAGTGCTGGTACTGGACGAAGCAGACCGCATGCTGGATATGGGCTTCATCCACGACATTCGTCGCGTGTTGGCAAAACTGCCCGCCAAGCGTCAAAACTTGCTGTTCTCTGCCACTTTCTCTGACGAGATCAAAGGTCTGGCGGAAAAACTGCTGCATAATCCAGAAGAGGTTGCAGTGGCGCGCCGCAACACGGCGTCTGAACAGGTTTCTCAGCAAGTTTATTTTGTTGATAAGAAGCGTAAGCGCGAACTGCTGTCCCAGCTGATCGGCGAAGGCAACTGGCAGCAGGTGTTGGTCTTTACCCGTACCAAACACGGTGCTAACCATTTGGCTGAACTGCTCGGCAAAGATGGCATCACAGCCGCAGCGATTCACGGTAACAAAAGTCAGGGCGCGCGTACTCGTGCACTGGCTGACTTCAAATCGGGTGGCATTCGTGTGCTGGTGGCAACAGACATCGCTGCGCGTGGCCTGGATATTGAAGAGCTGCCGCACGTCGTTAACTACGAGCTGCCAAACGTTGCTGAAGATTACGTACACCGTATCGGCCGTACCGGTCGTGCAGCCGCAACCGGCGCCGCACTGTCGCTGGTCTGCGTGGATGAGCACAAACTGCTGCGTGATATTGAGCGTATGCTGAAGCGTGAAATTCCACGCGTAGCGATGGCTGGTTACGAGCCCGATCCAAGCATTAAAGCTGAACCGATCCAGAATGGTCGCCAGCAGCAGCAAACGCGCGGCGGCGGCGGTGGTCGTGGTCGCGGCCCAGGCGGTTCATCTTCTTCAGCGCCTCGCTCTTCGGGTGACAAACGTGCACCACAGCCGCGTCGTCAGGGTCCAGCGTCTACCACGCATGGCGATAAGCCTGCGCGTCCACGTCGTCCTGCCGCTGCGAAGCGTACCGGGAACGTCTAAGCGATGAGGGTTTTACTGGCGCCGATGGAAGGCGTGCTTGATTCGCTGGTTCGCCAGTTGCTGTCGGAAGTGAACGACTACGATTTATGCATCACTGAGTTTTTGCGCGTAGTTGATCAGTTGCTGCCGGTAAAATCCTTTTATCGTCTTTGCCCCGAGCTGCAAAATGCCAGCCGCACGCCATCCGGCACGCGGGTGCGTTTGCAGCTGCTGGGGCAATATCCTGAATGGCTCGCTGAGAATGCCGCACGTGCGGCAGAACTCGGTTCATGGGGCGTTGACCTCAACTGCGGTTGTCCTTCCAAATTAGTGAACGGCAGCGGTGGCGGAGCCACATTACTCAAAGATCCCGAACTGATTTATCGCGGTGCTAAAGCGATGCGTGAAGCCGTTCCCGCAGACTTGCCGGTGACGGTAAAAGTGCGCCTTGGCTGGGATTCCAGTGCGCGCAGCATGGAAATTGCTGATGCAGTGCAACAGGCTGGAGCTAGCGAGCTGGCGGTGCACGGTCGTACCAAAGAGGACGGTTATCGCGCCGAAGCGATCAACTGGCAGGCGATTGGCGAAATACGTCAGCGACTGCGCATTCCTGTTATCGCCAACGGTGAAATTTGGGACTGGCAAAGCGCGCAAGACTGCTTACGAATAACGGGTTGTGATGCGGTAATGCTGGGTCGCGGTGCGCTCAATGTGCCCAATCTGAGCCGGGTTGTGAAATATAACGAAGCGCCAATGCCGTGGCCGGATGTCGTTGCGTTGCTGCAAAAATATACCCGCCTGGAAAAGCAGGGCGACACCGGACTTTATCATGTCGCACGCATCAAACAGTGGCTCGGCTACCTGCGCAAAGCTTATCGCGAAGCGGATGGATTATTCAGCGAAATCCGTGCGTTAAAAACCTCGAGTGACATTGCTTTAGCGATTGATCGTCATGCGGCTGTTCACGGCTTGTGATAAAAAAGCAGGCGACTGGTTAGCATGCTAAGGGTATGATGGACGATATTTCCACCTCTATTAAAAGCCTGCTATGTCTGACGTCGCTGTATTGAGTAACAGCCAACTCAACAAACGTATTCTCTCCGTCATCATCTTCACCTTCTTTTGTTACCTTTCTGTCGGTCTGCCGTTGGCGGTGCTGCCCGGTTTTGTCAAAAATCAGCTGGGGTTTAGCGCGTTTATCGCCGGATTAATCATCAGCTTGCAATACTTTGCGACCTTACTCAGCCGTCCGCAATCGGGCATTCTTGCCGATCGCCTCGGGCCAAAACGCGTGGTGATGCTGGGATTGATCTGCTGTGGCATGAGCGGCGTGCTCACCATTCTGGCAGCGCTTATGAGTCATTCACCGATGCTCAGTTTGGGCCTGCTGGCGCTGGGGCGCTTGTTCCTTGGCGTAGGTGAAAGCTTCAGCAGCACCGGTTCAACTTTGTGGGGCATGAACGTCGTTGGGCCATTGCAAACGGCGCGCGTTATCTCATGGAATGGTGTTGCAACCTACCTGGCCATGGCAATTGGTGCTCCGCTGGGTGTGATGCTCAATAATTGGTTTGGCATGAGCGGTTTTGCCGGATTGATTGCCTTAATGGGCATTGGCGGTTATTTGCTGGCGAGCAGCAAACCTGCGGTTAGCGTGAGCGTCGGTGAACGTACGCCTTTCCATCGCGTCTTTTCGCGTGTCTGGTTATACGGCATGGCGCTGGGTTTTGGCACCATCGGTTTTGGTGTTATCGCCACCTTTATTACGCTCTATTTTGCCAGCCGAGACTGGAGTGGCGCAGCTTTGGCGCTGTCGGTATTCAGCCTGGGTTTTGTGATGGTGCGTTTAGGTTTTGGCCGTTACATTACGCGTTTTGGCGGCTTAAAGGTGTCGCTCGGCTCTTTTCTGCTGGAATGTTTGGGCTTGATTATCATCTGGCAAGCCGACAGTGCAATGGTCGTAGGGTTCGGCGCCTTTCTTACCGGCTGCGGCTTCTCGTTGATCTTCCCGGCTCTGGGCGTTGAAGCCGTAAAACAGGTTCAACGGCAGGATCAGGGTGCTGCATTGGGTACTTATTCAGCTTTTCTGGATTTAGGGCTGGGATTAACCGGTCCGGTGGCGGGATTGTTTATCAGCCATTGGGGCATGCAATCAGTCTATCTGGCAGCCGCAATGATGGTGCTGGGTGCAATGCTGATGACGTTACGGCTGCATTTGCAACGTTCGCGTCAAAGCCAATAAGCGTTGCGCGGTATTATGACGCGCAACGTCATTTGATTAAAAATGGATAAACAGCGCATAAAGCAGGGCTGAAAGTAGAATAGAAACCGGCAGCGTTAATATCCAGGCGACGGCAAGGTTGCGCAATGTGGACATTTGCAAACCTGAGCGGTTCGCAGCCATGGTGCCGGCAACGCCCGAAGAGAGAACATGGGTAGTTGAAACCGGCAGGCCAAAGCCGTCGGCAGCACCAATCGTCATCATTGCCACTAATTCGGCGCTGGCACCTTGCGCGTAGGTAAGATGAGTTTTACCAATGCGCTCTCCCACCGTAACGACAATTCGTCGCCATCCCACCATAGTTCCCAGCCCCAGCGCGATCGCCACCACCACTTTTACCCACATCGGGATAAAGCGCGTTGCGCTGTCCAGCTCATGCTTCATCGCTGTTAAATTGCGAGCGGTCTCTTCCGGCAACTTGGCTTCAGTGGTTTGCAAATGCTTGATCGATTCTGATGCCAGATACATCTGGTTGCGAGTATTGGAAACAGACTGAGCCGGAATATTTTCCATTGAGCCATAACGACGAATCTGGTCGCCGATATCACTTAGCGTCATTGCCAGCGCGGGCAGAACGTTTGGATTCAGGGTGCTGCTGCGCACGAATTCGGTGAGCACCTCACGCGAAGGCGGCAGCGGATTAGCGGCGGGTTGAATTTGCAGCAGTTGCTGTTCCGTCACCTGGGTTAATGCCGCCACGCGCGGAATTTGATCGGGGGGCAGCGAGCGGTTAAGCGCATAAGCGATCGGCATGGTGCCGACCAGGATCAGCATGATCAACCCCATGCCTTTTTGCCCATCATTTGATCCATGCGCAAACGAAACACCGGTGCAGGTCAGGATCAACATACCGCGGATCCAGACTGGCGGTGGCTGATCGTTTGCCGGTGCCTGATAAAGTTGACGATTGCGGATCAACATCTTCATCGCCCATAGCAACAGGGCGGCACAAACGAAGCCCACAATCGGCGAAAGCAGCAGTGAATAACCCACTTTTAATGCCTGATCCCAATCGACACCACTCAAACCGCTGCGGCCGTGCAGCAAGGCATTCGCCACACCTACGCCAATAATCGATCCGATCAGCGTGTGGGATGAGGAAGAAGGAAGGCCAAAATACCAGGTGCCAAGATTCCAGATAATCGCTGAGAACAGCAGCGCGTAAACCATGGCAAAGCCGCTGCCGCTGGCGGCTTGTAAAATCAACTCAACCGGCAGTAATGAAATAATACCGAATGCCACCACGCCGCTAGAGAGCAGCACGCCAAGAAAATTGCAAATGCCTGACCAGACCACCGCAACGCCCGGTGTCAGCGAGTGCGTGTAAATCACCGTCGCCACCGCATTGGCGGTGTCATGGAAGCCGTTGACGAATTCGAAACCAAGCGCAATTAGCAGCGCTAAACCCAGCAGCAGAAAGGGCACGTAGCTGGTCACTGGCGCACCGGTTTCTTCGACATCATGAAATAAATTCAGACCGGCAAAGGCCAAACCTGATACCAGCAGAATGAGAAACAGCGGCTTCGAATATCGGTTGCCTTTGCTGTCGAAATTAGGACGCCCTCGGTTTATTGGGGAAGAGACACTGTTTTCACTCATGGCATACCTCGGCTTTCAGGTTGCAGATGCCATTTCGCACCCGGTATTTGCAGTGTGATACGCGCGTTGTATGACAGAAAAATGATCGGGTTCGATTCTGGGCTTAACAGTGCATGGGGTTAAGGCGTGTCTGTATTCGCCCAAGGCAACAGTTGGCCCTGCTGCAATATCAGCACCCGATCGGCGCTGGCAAGGGTTTCAGGCCGATGCGCGATCAGCAACACCGGTAAATGTAAATCGCGCAGCACGTTGGCGATCAGGCGTTCGTTTTCGCTGTCGAGCTGGCTGGTGGCTTCATCAAGAATCAACAAACGCGGCCGTTTGTAAAGCGCCCGTGCTAGCAGTAAGCGCTGACGCTGGCCGCCAGAGAGCGCGCCGCCGAGTTCGCCTAATAAGGTCTGATATCCCATCGGTAAGTGCTGAATGTGATCGTCAATCTGTGCCTGACTTGCGCAGTGTTGCGCCCATTCTCGATCGGCGGGTTGGCTAAACAGCGTAATGTTTTCCAGAATCGATCCGCTAAATAGTCGATCCTCCTGTAACACGCAGCCAACGTTTTGCCGCACGTTAGCGCAATGCTGCGCGCTGAGCCGCTGACCCAATAAGATAATTTCGCCGCTTTCTAATGGATGTAGCCCCAGCAGCAGTTTAGCCAGCGTGGTTTTACCGCAGCCTGAGGGGCCGGTAATCGCCACTATTTCATTGGCACCCAAGGTAAATGTGGCGTTATCCAACAACCATGGCGCGTTGGGGTGATAACGGAAGCGGAGTTGATGCGCCTCGATAACGTGCGCAGATGACGTAACGAGAGGCTCAGGCCGCAGATTAGCGGCGGTCTCCAGCGGCGTCAGCACAATATCGGCCAGCCGCTCGCGATAGACGCCAACCTGTAACCAGCTAAACAAGCTGTCGGTGAGGTTGCTGATGCTGCTGGAGAAGCGACCCTGAAAGCTGAGCCACGCCACCAGCATCCCAACAGTGAAACGATCCTCCAATACTTCGGTTGCGCCCAGCCATAACACCAGCGCGGCGCTCAGGCTCAACAAGGCAATTTCAATGACCCCAAACAGCATCGACAGCTTTTGCTCAGCCAGTTCGGCATTGCGTCGGGCAATATTAAGCTGCAGCCAGGCACTCTCTCGCGCCGACATAGCCGCATTGATACGCAGGCTCAGCACGCCTTGCAGCGTTTCAAGAAAATGGCTGTTTTCACGCGTTGCAGCTTGCCAACTTTGCTCGGTCGCCTGACGAAACGGGCGATAGGCCACCAGCCGCAGCAAAAAATAGAGCAGGGCGCTGACGAGTGCGATAGCACTCAACTTTATGCTGTAGCTCATCATCATGGCTAACAGCGTGAGAACCAAAAGGGCATCAAGCAGCGCGCTGAGTAGCGTGTTGGTCAAGGTGTTTTGCAACGTATTTACCGCATCAAAACGCGCGCTGATCCCGCCGGTATCACGCTTTTCATACCAGGCGATCGGTAAACGCAGTAGATGATGAAATACGTTCTGGCTCCACTGCACGTTGAGCGACAGCGACAGCGATAAAATCGCCCATTGCCGTAGCAGACCGAGCAGCGTTTGCACCGCGACTAGCAGCAATAGCGCCAATGTAATCAGCGTCAACAAACTGCTGTCACGCGCTACCAGCACATCATCAATGACCATTTGGTTCAGCAACGGTGCGCCCAAGGCGAAGACTTCAAGGACGCAGGCAAAACAAAAAATGCGTGCCAACGCGGGGATCAAGCCATGACATTGCCCCAACAACTGACGTAAGCCGATGTCACGGCGCTGATCCTGCGGCACAAACGCCGGACGCGGCGTTAACGCCAGCGCAATACCCGTAAAATGGCGGTTCACTGCCGCCCAGCTTTGTGTTGTGCGGCCAGCCGCGGGATCGTGAATCACAATCCCGTGGCGTGAGACTTTTACCAGCACCACGAAATGTTGGTTATCCCAGTGCAGAATCGCCGGGCAGGATAACTGCCGCAGCTGATCCATCTCCAGCCGCAGCGCACGCCCTTGCAGTTCACAGGCTTCGGCACAAGCCAACAGTTCATTCAGGCGCATGCCTTGAGAGGAGGGCGAAAAGCGGTTGCGCAGGCTGGCAAGATCGCAGCGTTGACCGAAGTGGTCGAGTACCATTGCAAGGCAGGCCAGCCCACATTCCGCTGATTCAGTTTGCATGATCAGCGGCATACGACGCCGCCAGCGAATCTCATAGCGCATCACAAATTACCCCGCAACGCCCAAAGCGGCTCTAACAGCCATTCCCACAAATAGCGCTGCTCAAGCTCTACTGCACCGCTTAATGTCATGCCGGGGCGCAGCGGCTCGTCGCGTCCGTAGGCGCGCAGCGTGGCGCTATCCAACGCGACCACGATGCGATAATGCGCCTCGCTGCGCTGCCAGGTGGCCAGCTGGCGCGGCAAGACATCGCCGGCTTGCAGGCTCACCAGCGTCATGGTTTGCACTTTGCCCCACTGAATACCGAATTTCTCATGGGGGAATGCATTAAGCCGCAATCCTACACGCTGACCGGGCTGGATAAATCCCACCGCGCTGCTCGGGGCGTAAAGCTCTGCCTGTAGCTGTGCATCAGCGGGCAATAACGTCAGCAGGCGTTCACCGGCGCGCACACTTTCACCGGCTTTCACCAGCAAGGCCGCTACTTGACCGGCAACCGGCGCCCGAATATGGCTTTCGCCCTGAGCCGCCAGCGCTAACTGCTGTTGTTGCAGTAACGCTTGTTGGCCCAGCAGCGTTTCGCGACGGATGGCAAACTGCTGGTTTTGTTGAAGTTGGCTGGTATCAAGCTGAATAAGTTCGCGCTCCAGCCGCTGCTTTTGCTGATGCAACTGCGTTTCTGCCAGCTGCGCTTCATTGAGCATCAGCTGCTGCTGTTCGCGTTCACGGGTTGAAACGAACTGATGCTGATGGAGTTGCTGAAAGCGCGTGGCATCGCGTTTCAATAGTGCTGATCTCTGCCTGGCAAGGGTTAGCGTATGGTCAGCGCTGACCCTCTCCGCTAACAACTGCTGACGATGCAGTTCGCTGTGCTGCTGTTGCAACTGCATCAACGTCTGTTCCTGCATAAGTTGCTGCACCAGGTGCTGTAACTGACGCGCTAACGAATCACGCTGCGCCTGTAAATTGTCGTCGCCTATCCCTTGTAATGATGACGTACTGAGTTGCAACAGCGTGGCATCTGGCGAGACAGTCTCTCCTTCATGAAACATCAGGCGCTGCACATAGCCATCGCGCGGGCTGGTGATGTGAAACAGTCCGGCAGCAGGCAAAATAATGCCCTGAAGCTGCGCTTTACGCGTATAGCTGCCAAAAGCCAGAAACAAGATGAGCAACAGCAAGAGGAGTAAAGAGATCGCAGCAAGCAGCGTGAGATTCCCCTGAACCGGCAATAACAGCGTGCCTTGCAGCGTAGGCTGCTGCTGGCTATCGATAAATCCCTGTCGAAAAAGTGGCGTCGCCATCCGGCTCTCCTGAGCGGGTTAATTGCGGGCGATTATTCGACGAGAACGCAGCAGAATCAATATCGATTCATCTAACAAAGGGCGGGAAATCAGCGCGATGGCAATAAAAAAGCCAGCGCAAGCGCTGGCTTTTTTGAACCACTCAACAATTACGAATTGTCGTTGCTGGTAGCAGCAGGCTGTGATTGTGCCGGCTGAGCAGCGTTGGGATCCGTGACGTTAGCGCCTTGTGAGGTCATTGGCGTCATTGGCTCTTCTTTTGGCTGCGCGTCCTGCGTTTCAGGTACGTCAACCGGTGCAGTTTGAATGCTGTTTTCTACACCGTTAACTTTTACCGGCATGCCGGTACGTGCTTGAATCGCGTTATTGACGGCATCCTGATTCACGCTGCCTTCAACCAACACTTTACTTACCGCCTGAGTCAGCGTAATCGGCACCAGTTCGCGCGAGTTGAACTGCTCTTCAGTGGTAGAAAGTGGATTGTGCACCTCGATATAACGTGAACCGTCCGCCTCAACCGTGGCTTTCACGGGTTGATCAACGAACTGAACGCGTGTTCCGACGGGCACATTCTGGAACAGCCACTTGATGTCATCAGCACGTAAACGTACGCAACCATGGCTTACGCGCAGGCCAATGCCGAAGTTGGCATTGGTGCCGTGAATCGCATACAGACGACCAATATAGAGCGCATATAAGCCCATTGGATTATCTGGACCCGCCGGGAAGACTTCTGGCAGGTTTTCACCGCGTGAAGCATATTCCGCATGCATCGCTTTAGTTGGGGTCCAGGTTGGACCATCTTTTTTGCGCTGTACGGTGGTTGTCCAGTTAATCGGCGTATCTTTGCCCAACTCACCAATACCAATTGGCAACACAACGACCGTTTTGGTGCCTTTCGGGTAGTAATAGAGACGCATTTCCGCGCTGTTAATCACAATGCCTTCACGCGGCGCGTCGGGCAGGATCAACTGCTGTGGGATAATGATTTTACGGCCAGCCTGAGGCAGATAAACATCCACACCCGGGTTGGCTTCCAGCATATTGCTGAGACCCATTTGATACTGCGCCGCAAAAGCTTCCAGCGGCAATTTGCTGTCCTGTGGAACGGTAATTTCGATATTTTCCCCGGTCAGACGGCTATTTGCCGCAGGCAAGGGGTAAACCACAGCGAAGGCGGACTGGCTGAAAGCAGCCAGAGCCAAAGCGATTGAAGCGAACGCGCGAATGCTCATTTTCATATTTTACAAGTCGTTATCGCCATGTTTCAGGCTTGTCAGTGTATCGAACCCATGCTGGTCAAGGTGACCTGCTGCGCATTATATGTTCATTGATCTCAAGTTGTGAATCGGGATTTTAACCGTCTTACTACTCTTTACGTAACTTACCGTGTTATCCAGACGATTTTTTTCCGCCATTTTAGACGAAACAGGCCTGTTTTAGGGCTGCCACAACGTGATTTCACCGCTGAGTTTCCGATTCAAGAAAAAAGCGGCACTGATCAACGCCAGATGCGTCAGTGCCTGTGGAAAATTGCCCAACGCGTGTCCACGGCTATCGAACTCTTCCGCATACAGCCCAAGCGGGCTGGCATAGCTGAGCAGCTTTTCAAATTCAAAATGGGCTTCCTGAATACGGCCGGCGCGCGCCAGACATTCCACATACCAGAACGAACACGCACCAAATGATCCTTCGCCACCTTTCAATCCATCAGCCGGGGTTTGGTGAATATTGTAGCGACGAACCATGCCATCGCTGACCAGCTGTGATTTGATCGCGTCCAGCGTCGCCAGCCAGTCTGGATCGGTGGCGCCGACAAAGCGCACCAGCGGCATCAACAGCATAGAAGCATCAAGATATTCGCCGTTGCGGGTTGAGACAAAATGACCGCGCTCGCTGTTAAAGAAGTTTTGCCAGATATCTTCGCGGATCTCGCGGCGTACCCGATCCCAACGTTCATAAGGCATGGGTAGCGAGCGCTTCATACCCAGACGCAGCGCACGATCCATCGCGACCCAGCACATTAGCCGTGAATGCAGGAAATGCTCCGGCTCGCCGCGCATCTCCCAAATCCCCGCATCGGGTTGATTCCAGTTATCGCACAGGCGATCAATCATCTGCGAAACGTGACGCCAGCCGCGCTGAGAAATGGCTTCGCCATATTTGTTGGCGAGATAAACGGCGTCCATTAATTCACCATAAATATCCAGCTGGGTTTGTTGCCAGGCATCATTACCGATGCGCACCGGGCGTGAGTCGCCATAGCCAGAAAGATTGAGTAGCTCCATTTCATGCAGTTCGGTGCCGCTGTCGAGTCGATACATCACCTGCAAGCGCATTTCATCGTGATGGCTATTCTCCACACATCGACCCACCCATCGGGTGAAATGCTTGGCTTCATCCACATAGCCGAGACGCATCAGGGCATACATGCTGAAAGACGCATCACGGATCCAGGAAGCGCGATAATCCCAGTTGCGCTCGCCGCCTAACTCTTCCGGCAGGCCAAACGTGGCAGCAGCAGCGATCGAGCCGTGTTGATATGAGGTGAGTAATTTCAATGCCAGCGCCGAGCGCTGCACCATTTCCTGCCAGCGGCCATGATAATTACTTTTGTTGCTCCAGCGGCACCAGAATTCCAGTGTTTCCTGAAAGCAGTGTTCGGTTTTGATCGCTTCGATATGTGAATCGTTGACGCTACCAAATTCAAATTCGGCATGCTCGCCCGCCTTGAGCGTAAAACTGGCGGTGGCGGCGTGCGCTTCCAGCGTCATGACAACCGTTGCCGCCAGGCGCAGAGAAGGCTGGCCTTCGGCATGAAAATCAATGCAGCCGCGCTGAGCTTCGGCATGGGTTTGTGCACGAGCGTAATCATGGCGTGGCGAACAGCGCATCGTAAAGTGCGCACTGCCACGCACCATTTTTAGCCGCCGAATGATACGCGGTAATTTGTCGCGGTCGTCGCAAATTGGCATGTAATCGGTAATTTCCGCCACGCCGTCGTCACCTAACCAGCGCGTTTGCAGAATATTGGTATCAGGAAGATAAAGCTGCTGACGGCGGGCGTCTGGCCAGTCGGGTGCAAGAGAAAACAGGCCGCTGTCATCGCCATCAAGTAAAGCTGTAAAAACCGAAGGGCTGTCGAGTTCTGGCCAGCAGAGATAGTCAATGGTGCCGTCATTAGCGACCAGTGCGCAGGTGCGCAAATCGCCAATAACGCCGTGATCCTCAATTTTGCGTTTTACGGTGCTCATCCCTTTCTCCCGGTCGTGGTCAACTTTAACTATAGACAAGAGACACAGCGCGGTCTCGCTTGGGCACAGAAGGATAAGTTCTATACTTCTGGGACATACACGTGAAGGAGGCAACAATGACGGCACAACACACCAAAGTCGCAATCATTACCGCATCAGATTCTGGCATCGGCAGCCGCTGCGCTGAAATGCTGGCGGAACAGGGATTTGATATTGGTATTACCTGGCGCTCAGATGACAAGGGCGCGCACGAAACCGCACAGCGCGTCCGTGATAAAGGCCAACGTGCAGAAGTTATTCACCTCGATCTCTCTGATCCGCAAAAGGGAGGTGAATCATTGCAACAGTTGATCGATAAGTTTGGCCGTATTGATGTGCTGGTCAACAATGCTGGCGTTAATATCAAAGCCGATTTTCTTGATGTGAAATTTGAAGACTGGCGCAAAGTCTTTAGCGTGAACGTTGAAGGTGCATTCGTTTGTAGCCAGATTGCCGCACGTAAGATGGTGGAGCAGGGTGACGGTGGCCGTATCGTCAATATTAGCTCAGTTCACGAACACACGCCGCTGCCAGGTTCGGTGGCTTATACCTCATCAAAACATGCCATTGGCGGCTTGACCAAGTCCATGGCGCTGAGTCTGTTGCCGCATAATATTTTGGTGAATGCCGTTGCGCCTGGCGCGATTGCCACGCCGATGAACGAGATGAGCGATGCCGATGCGCATCAGATAAAAATGCCGGAAATTCCAGCAGGCCGACCCGGCGATACCCATGAAATTGCCAGTCTGGTGGCGTGGTTATGCTCAGAATGGGCAACCTACACCACCGGGCAGTCATTTATTGTGGATGGCGGATTCATGCTAGCGAATCCGCAGTTTAAAGGTTACTGATCGGCATCAGCTCGCTTGGTGTGCCATCGGCGGATCACCCAGCGCAGCAGCAGGGCAAATACAATCGCACCGACCAGCCAAAGCAGGTGCTTTAAGTGCTGGTCGAGTTTGTGTAGCCAAGGCGCAATAATGCCGCCCGCAAAATAGCCCAGTGTGACAAAGATCAGTGCCCAGATGGCTGCGCCCACTATGTTAAGGAGAAAGAACTTCATCGGATTAAGGCGGCTGGCACCGATAATAATCGGGCCGATTAAGCGAAAGCCATACATAAAGCGCACACCAATCACAAACAGGCTGGGGCGACGTTTAATCAAACGGTTCGCTTTAACAATTTTGTCCTGATGCTTTTTGATGCGGCGCAAAATTTGCGTACCGTAGCGTCGTCCCAGCCAATAAAGCAATTGATCGCCGACGATACCGCCCGCCATCGCAGCCAGCACCACGCCGCCAAAATGCAGTAAGCCCTCATGTGCCGACACGCCACCGAGTAATGTAAATGTTTCCCCTTCAGCAATGCAGCCAATGAAAAGTGCCAAATAACCGTATTGGGTAATTAATCCGTTGATATCAAAATGCAAAACAGACCTCCCTGTTATGAGAATTAGACTTTCAGTCTATACGCTAACGGCGTTTCCTTCCGCCCAGCAAAGGGCCTCTACTGCTTTTAGCGATGAATTATTGAGCAAGTACCACAGAAATTGCTGTGACGCTTATACTTGAGAAGAAGCTGCCCTTAGGACAAGTCTGAAGTTGAGAGGAGGGCGGCCCATCGCATCAGAGGAGTGACTGTATGAATCATGTCTGGGGCCTTCTGGCGCATCCTAATCAGGAAATGCGCGATATTAAACAAGAGAACGAAAGCGTTTCGCACCATTACACCCACCATGTTCTGTTAATGGCTGCAATTCCGGTAATTTGCGCTTTTATCGGCACGACACAGTTGGGTTGGAATCTGGGCGAAGGGCAATATATTCAACTTAACCTGCTGACCGGGATTGGACTCGGCATTGTATTTTATTTGATTATTCTCGGTGGCGTGGCCGTTATGGGTCGGGTCATTCACTGGATGGCGCGTAATTACCCGCAGCGTCCCAGCACGCAACGCTGTACGGTGTTTGCCGGTTATGTCGCTACACCGCTGTTTCTGAGTGGGCTGGTGGCGCTTTATCCGCTGGTGTGGCTGTGTGTCTTGGCGGGTGCGCTGGCCTTGGTCTACACCGGTTATCTGCTCTATGTCGGTATTCCGTTGTTCCTGAATATCGATCGTGAAGAGAGCCTGCGTTTCTCGGGATCAACCCTGGCGATTGGTGTGCTGGTATTTGAAGTGTTACTGGCGATGACTGTTGTTTTATGGGGTTATGGACCTCGACTGTTTTAATCCTGCGACTGCCGCCGCTCTGGCGGCAGTTTTATTTTTAACGCTCGGAAACACTCTCACCAGGAAAATTCTCAAGCTTCAGAGTATGATGCTGCTGCCAGCCCGCGCTCTGACAGGTTTGAAGCGGGCGGCCTGTGTTTGACACAGCGCACAATCTCAACCGGGTTTTTTCTTACGATGCCTGCAAAAATTCGTTTTTCTCTACTGTCGCTGGCGCTGCTCTTTTCCGGGCAGGTGCTTTCTCTTCCAGCGCAGGCGGCGACGTCGCTGTCGCAACTGGCACCGATTGCTCAGCCGCAAATCGCGTCTGGCAGTGCAATGATTGTTGATCTCAATACAAATAAAGTCCTGTTTTCCAGTCATCCCGATCGCGTGCGATCCATTGCATCCATCACGAAGTTGATGACGGCAATGGTGGTGCTGGATGCCCATTTACCGATGAACGAAATGCTGACGGTGGATGTGAGCCAGACGCCAGAAATGCGTGGCGTCTTTTCTCGCGTTAAACTCAACAGCCAAATTAGTCGCCGCAACATGCTGCTGTTGGCATTGATGTCTTCAGAGAACCGCGCGGCGGCCAGCCTCGCGCATGCTTATCCGGGCGGTTACAACGCCTTTATCCGCGCCATGAATGCCAAAGCGCGAGCGCTTGGCATGACCCACACGCGCTACGTTGAGCCCACAGGTTTATCGGTTCGCAACGTCTCCAGCGCAGAAGATTTGATCAAGCTGCTAAAAGCCACGCGTGAATATCCACTACTGGGCCAGCTCAGCACCACTAAAGAAGAGACGGCGGTGTTTGCTCATCCGAGTTATGCGCTGCCTTTCCGCAATACTAATCATCTGGTTTACAAACAGGGTTGGCACATTCAGTTAACCAAAACCGGTTACACCGATGAGGCAGGGCATTGTCTGGTGATGCGCACCATGATCAACAATCGTCCAGTGGCGTTGGTGGTTTTGGATGCATTTGGCAAATACACCCATTTTGCTGATGCAAATCGCCTTCGCGACTGGCTTGAAACCGGCAAAGCTGCGCCAGTCCCGGCTGCTGCACTGGCCTATAAAAAACAAAAAGCGGGTCAGGTGGCCAGTAACGCTGCCAGCAGTTCCGAAGTTGAGTAAAAAATAAGCGGTGCTCACCTCGGTGAGCACCCTCAGAATTAACCTGCATTCCTATAGTCTCAACTCTCGCAAAGCCCTACACTACGCGCGACTGGCGAGGGAAGATCGCCTGATTACTGTGCTGGAATCCCATTCTCATGTTTAAGTTAAAATCCTTTTTTGCGCTGTTAATGCTGGCTCTGGTGGCTTTTGCGCCTGCGCTTAGCCTGGCAGCGGACGATGCGGTTAGCGCCGCTCAGGAACAAGACGAGCAACCCAAGGTTAACGCTGCGGTTGAATTGCCGAAAATGCAAAAAATCCTCGACAAGATCAAAGGTCAGGTGTCGGGGGAAACCAGTGAAAGCAAACTCAATCAGCTGAATGAGATGGCGCTTGAACTGTCGGGCAGCGCCGATACGCTGGGTCAGGCGTTGTTGCCGGATCGTCAGCAACTTGACGCGCAACTGGCGGTGCTGGGTCCGGCTCCCAAGCCAGACAGCGGCATGAAAGAGACCGCAGAAGTGGTGCGCAAACGTAGCGCCCTCGAAAGCCAGAAAGCCAAGATGGATGCGCAGATCAAGCAAGCCGAAGGCATTAAAAACGGCGCGCTGATGCTGTCATCGCAAATCGTTAATCTGCGTCGTGATCAATTGAAAAGCCAGCTGGCGCTGAACTCCGGCAGTATTTTTGGGCCACGTTTTTGGGCACCGGTGTTTAATAGTCAGGATCTTGATGGCGAAAAAATCAACGACTTCCTCAGCGAATTGCAAGATACCGCTGCCATGTCGTGGGAATCGGGTTGGCGCTTTGGCACCATCGCCTGGCTGGTTGCGGCGATGCTGGTGATGACGTTAGGACGTCGTTATAGCGAAGAGTTTCTCGCCTGGGTTAGCATTCACAAGATGCCGGAGGGGCGATTGCGTCGCAGCTTCCTCGCCGCGACCATTGCACTCACCACGCTGGCCGCGGTGGTGCTGACCTTCAACTTTATTGCATTAGCGTTGACCCGCCGCGATGAAGTCTCAACGGATGTGCAGGATTTTGTTGATCGATTAGTACAGCTCAGCGTGTTTTGTGGGCTGATTGCGGGCTTAGGCCGCGCTTTTTTGTCCACGCGCCGTCCAAGCTGGCGCTTACCGGCGCTTTCCAACGAAGTGGCGCTGGCGCTGAAGCCGTTCCCGCCGATTACAGCGGTGCTGGTGTTTATATTCCAGACGGTAGAAGCCTTTAACTACAGTGTTGGCACCAGCCTGAACACAACCATTTTTGCCAATGGCTTAACCGCGCTGCTGATTGGCAGCACAGCGCTGGCGATCAGCGTGCGCACCAATCGCGTTCGTCGTCGCATGGCGCTGGCGGGCACGCCGCCAGAAGCCCGCTCTACCGTGGTAGGTTTGATACAAATGGCGTTGACGCTGACAGCGGTGGCGATTCTGCTGTCGCTGATCATCGGCTACGTCACGCTGGCCCGCTACTTGAGTTATGAGGTGATCTGGTGCGGCATCTTGTTTGGCTCGTTTTACTTCCTCAGTCATCTGGTCAATGACGGGTGCGAAAGTCTGTTCTCAACCAATAACTCATCTGGCAAACGCATTCAAAGTTCGCTGAATATCGATGAGCGCCACCTACAGCAGGCGGCAACGGTGTTGGCGGCAATCGGCAAAACATTTCTGATTCTGTTTGTCGCGTTGGCCTTGCTGAATGGTACGTTCGCCTCGTCAACGCCGATTGAGCTACTGCAAAAAGCTATCGAATTCTGGGGTGGTAAAGGACTGGAATCGCTGAATATTGTGCCAGCGCACATGGTAAATGCGATTATCTGTCTTATTGTGGGTATTTATGTGCTGCGTTCGGTGCGCCGTTGGCTGGATAACGATTTCCTGCCAAAAACCACCATGGACGTGGGCATGCGCGTTTCACTGGTGACCCTGTTCAGCAATATAGGCTACGTACTGATTATCCTGCTGACGCTGTCGATCATGGGCTTACAGTGGAATAAGCTGGCATGGATCGTCAGCGCCTTGTCGGTCGGTATCGGTTTTGGCTTGCAGGAAATAGTGAAAAACTTTATCTCGGGCCTGATCCTGCTGACTGAACGTCCGGTAAAAGTGGGCGATCTGGTGAGCATAAGCGGAATCGAAGGGGATATTCGTCGCATTAACGTGCGCGCCACCGAGATTCAGCTCAGCGATAAATCCACGGTGATTGTGCCGAACTCGCAGCTCATTTCGCAAAACGTACGCAACGCAACGATGGGCAATGCACAAGGTGTGGTCACTATTTTGCTGACCTTCCCATTAGATATCGATCCTGTGCAGGTGCGTGAAATTTTGCTGGAAGTGTATAACGAAAACGAACGTATTCTGGAAACACCGGAACCGTCGGTCTCGTTCAAGGATCTGACTCCGCAGGGCATTGTACTGAGCGTAACCGGAAACGTAGCAGGGCAACGACAGATTTCAGGTGCCAAAAGCGATCTGCTGTTCGACATCCTGACACGACTGCGCAAAGAGGGCATTATGCTGTCCGCGCCGCAGACGATGATTATTGAGCGTCGTCATCAAGCAGCGGTTGCCGCTGCTGAAGAGCAAATGCCGTAAAGACAAAAAGGCCTCCGCATGTGCGGGGGCCTTTTGCTTTAAACCGCCCTCAGCATTTCTCCTCGCGCAGATTAAATCTGTTTCACCGCCCAGCCTTTCTGTTTGCTGGTTTTGCCGATGCCCGGATTAAACGTGTTGGTGGGATCGAGTTGGCGATAAAACGACGCCAGCTGCGGTTTGGCCTGATAAAGATGACCGACATTGTGCTCTGCCGGATACTCCGCCCCACGCGCTTGCAATATCGCCAGCATTTTCTCTTTTAATGCGTGCGCATCTACCCCTTTTTTCACGATGTAATCCTGATGAAAAACGTGGCAAAAGAAGTGCCCGTAATAAAGGCTGTGGCTCAGTGACTGGGTGATCTCTGCGGGCAGCGTTTCAAACCAGTCACGATCGTTGCGGCGCAGTGCAATATCCAGCGCCAAAATCTCTTCGACTTCGTCAGCATGGACTGCGTGATAGCGCACCGCGGCTCCCGCTGCGGCAAAGCGATGTAGAAAGGCATGTGCGCCCTCTTTGCCTTCACATTCGAAGAATTCACCACCGCCTTCGCGGAAATAATCTTTTAGATATTCGCGCGCTTCCTGCACGCCGTCGCCAGACATTTTCAGCATGAGATGATGCGCATATTTATCGCGATACTGCTTCATGCGCTTGGGTAAATGCGCGGGAAACAGGCGGCTCAGACGCTGCAGCAGGCGATCGCTGAAGTGCGGTTTAACAAAAGAGAGTTTTGTCAGCCAGGCATCCACGCGGCCTTTTAATGTGAAAAACAGCGGCATTTTGTCGGTGCCGAGTTTGTCGATCATTAAAAAGGTGTCTTTGCCGTAAACTTCAGCGATGTCGTAGATGTCACGGTGCATATATTCACCCGCTACCGGCAGGTTTTTAAAGTGCGCGAGCATGTGACGACGAATGTCGCTCAATACCGAGACATCATTGGTGCCGATGTAAAACACCTGCTGCTGCGGTTCGGTGGGAAAAGTATCAAGTCGCACGGCAAATACTGCCAGCTTGCCTGCACAACCCGAGGCTTCAAACAGCCGACGCGCGTCAGCGTTAAAGCGTGCCGGTGTATCGGCATCAACCTCACGAACTCGCTCAGCGTATTCATTATCTGATGCATGACGACCATCATGCTGAACATCGTTGGTCTGCCAGCGATCGTCATCGAGACGTCCTAAAATCTCTTCCGGCGAGGCGCCAAGATCGATGCCCAGATGGTTCACCAGCTTCAACTTGCCTTGTGCATCTCTCTGTGCAAACAGCGCCATTTCGCTGTATGCCGGGCCGCGTTTGATCAGCGAACCGCCGGAGTTATTACAGATTCCGCCCAATACGGATGCGCCAATGCAGGATGAACCGATGACTGAATGCGGCTCACGCCCCAGCGGTTTCAGCACTTTTTCCAGTTGATACAGCGTGCTGCCCGGAAACGCTAAGATCTGTTTTCCCTCCTCAATGAGCTGTAGCTTATCAAGCCGCAGCGTACTGATAATCACTACCGGACGATCGTAATCATTGCCTTGTGGGGTTGAACCTTCGGTCAAGCCGGTGTTGGCCGCTTGCATCAAGATGATCGCGTCGGCGTTCACCAGCGTTTGCAGCACTCGCCACAGCTCCAACAGCGTGCCGGGAAAGACCACCGCCAGCGCATCACCTTCGCCTGAGCGAAAGCCTTTACGGTAGCGTGCCGTCTGTGCTGCTTCAGTAAGCAGGTGAGAAGAGCCGACCAAACGGCGTAAATCTGCGAGTAGGGCGGAGGTGTTAATCATGGGCAATTCCCTTGTCTTATTCATGCGTCCTTACTGTAGCACGTCAACCGTGCAGGACCAGTGTGACAGCAGCGGCTACCTGCTATCCTCTTCTTGTGGCAAACTGCCGCCAGTTAATTCGATATTGCGCAGTCACTTAAGAGAACCCGACCTGATGAAATGGATTTACTCTGTTAGTCTCGCTGTCTCCCTCGCTATACAACCCGCCTTAGCGGAGGAGCTGATTGGTAATCATCCGATGACGGAGCAGGCACGTGATGCCTTCGTCAACGATCTGCTTAAAAAAATGACGCTGGATGAGAAAATCGGCCAGCTACGTTTGATAAGCGTCGGCCCCGACAATCCGAAAGAAGTCATCCGCGAGATGATTCAAAAAAACCAGGTTGGCGCCATTTTCAATACGGTTACGCGCCAGGATATTCGCGCGATGCAGGATCAGGCGATGCAGCTCAGCCGCCTGAAAATTCCGTTGTTCTTCGCGTATGACGTGGTTCACGGTCAGCGCACCATTTTCCCCATTCCGCTGGGTTTAGCGGCCAGTTGGGATCTGGATGCAGTTGGCGATGTCGGACGCATTTCTGCCTATGAAGCCGCAGATGATGGTTTGAATATGACCTGGGCACCCATGGTTGATGTCAGCCGCGAACCGCGCTGGGGTCGCGTCTCGGAAGGCTTTGGCGAAGATACCTGGCTGACCTCTGAAATGGGTCGCAGCATGGTGCAATCGATGCAAGGTAAAAACGCGGCAGATCGTTACTCCATCATGACCAGCGTGAAGCACTTCGCACTGTATGGCGCAGTAGAAGGCGGACGTGATTACAACACCGTTGATATGAGTCCGCAGCGTATGTTCCAGGACTACCTGCCGCCTTATAAGGCTTCGCTAGATGCCGGCAGCGGTGGCGTGATGGTTTCGCTGAATTCCATCAATGGCGTACCGGCAACCGCTGATGGCTGGTTGCTGAAAGATCTGCTGCGCGGCGAATGGAAGTTTAAAGGCATTACCATCAGCGACCATGGCGCGATCAAAGAGCTGATCAAGCACGGTGTCGCCAGCGATCCGCAGGATGCAGTGCGCATTGCGCTGAAAGCGGGCGTCGACATGAGTATGAGCGACGAGTACTACAGCAAATATCTGCCGGGTTTGGTGAAAAGTGGCGCGGTCAGCATGGCGGAAATCGATGATGCTGCGCGTCATGTGTTGAACGTTAAATATGATATGGGGCTGTTTAACGATCCTTACAGCCATCTCGGTCCGAAAGAAAGCGATCCTCAGGACACCAACGCTGAAAGCCGTCTGCACCGTGCGGAAGCTCGTGATGTGGCGCGTAAAAGTATGGTGTTGTTGAAAAACCGCCTGGAAACCTTGCCGTTGAAGAAATCGGGCACGATTGCGCTGGTGGGGCCGCTCGCAGACAGCCAACGTGACATCATGGGCAGCTGGTCAGCCGCGGGCGTCGCGAAGCAATCCATTTCGCTGCTGCAAGGCATGCGCAATGCAACAGCGGGCAAAGCGACGCTGCTGTATGCCAAGGGTGCCAACATTTCTGACAATAAAGGCATTCAGGATTTCCTCAATCTCTACGAACCTGCTGTAACGGTCGATAAGCGCTCGCCGCAGGCGTTGATTGACGAAGCCGTCGAGAAAGCCAAACAGGCGGATGTGATTGTCGCAGCGGTAGGTGAAGCGCAGGGTATGGCGCATGAAGCGTCCAGCCGCAGCGATTTGGTGATTCCGCAAAGCCAACAGAACTTGCTGGCCGCGCTGAAAGCAACCGGTAAACCGCTGGTGATTGTCCTGATGAATGGTCGTCCGCTGACGGTAGTCAACGAAGATCACATGGCCGACGCGATGTTGGAAACGTGGTTTAGCGGCACTGAAGGCGGCAACGCAATCGCTGATGTGCTGTTCGGGGACTACAATCCTTCCGGTAAACTGCCCGCTTCGTTCCCGCGTTCGGTTGGACAGATACCCATTTACTACAATCACTTGCCAACGGGTCGTCCTTACAATCCGGAGAAGCCTAACAAGTACACTTCGCATTATTATGATGCGGTCAACGGCCCGCTGTACCCGTTTGGTTATGGCCTGAGTTACACCACCTTTACGGTGTCGCCGGTCAAGATGTCTTCGCGCACCATGCCGCGCAACGGCACCATCGACGCCAGCGTGACGGTGACCAACAGTGGCAAACGTGACGGCGCAACCGTGGTGCAGCTTTATCTGAATGATCCCGTGGCGACAATGAGTCGTCCGGTGCAGGAGTTGCGCGGATTTAAGCGCATCATGCTGAAAGCGGGTGAATCGCAGACGGTGACGTTTAAGATTGACGTTGATGCACTGAAGTTCTGGAATCAGCAGATGCAGCATGTCGCTGAGCCAGGTAAATTCAATGTGATGATCGGGTTGGATTCTGTACGAACCCAGGATGCGCAGTTCGATTATTTGTAAGTCTGTTTCGTTTGTGCTGGCCGATCCTGGATTGTGCTGGCTGTCCTCCATCCCAGCCTTCCCCCGCTTGCGTAGGAAGGAGACGCTGCCACATGCAGGTAAAGCACTGATACAGGGCAGTGTCTTCCTTCCCCATTTATGGGGAGGGCTGAGGTGGGGACAAACGACCTCGCCCTTAACAGGACCGAAGTGAGAGCAAACGACGCCTGACTCTGAGAAAACTCACTATGGTTAACATCCGATACCGCATCCAGCAGCAGGTTTTTCGCCTGAATGGTCTGGCGCTTAATGAATTCGATATTTCTCAACCGCCGGGTGATCCGGGCCTGTTTGGCCCCGACAGCGTAATCTGGCGCGTACACGGCGATTTTTCCTCAATGATGTGCGGTGGCATCAGTGCGCTTTTTTTGCAGATGTTACATCCGGCCGCGCTGGCAGGCGTATGGGATCATTCCAACTTTCGTGAAGATATGATGGGGCGCCTGCGCCGCACCAGCCAGTTCATTGCCGTCACCACCTTTGGTAATCAACACGACGCGCAATTTCTTATTGAGAAGGTAAAGCGTATCCATCTCAGGGTCAGCGGCGTAGACAGCGAAGGAAAACCCTATGCCGCCAGCGATCCGCATCTGTTGACTTGGGTGCACGTCGCCGAAACCAGTCGCTTTCTGGCCGCCCATCTTCGCTATAAAAATCCGTCGCTAAGTCCAGCGGAACAAGATCGTTACTACGCCGAGGCGGCCATTGTCGCTGAAGCGCTGGGCGCAGAAAAAGTGCCAAAGAGTTGTGCAGATATAGAAGATTATCTGCAATCGATGCGCAGCGAATTGCGTTTCGATGCCCGCACCGCAGACGTCACCCATACCTTGATGAATGCGCCCGCACCAAGCTGGCAGGCAAAACCGGTGATGAAAACCATGCTGAAAGCGGGTGTTGGGTTGATGCCGGAGTGGGCGCAGGAGATGTCTGGTTATCGCATCGGGCATTGGCAGCAATCACTGCTTGATCGGCAGATCAACGTTATCTCTGCCGCACTGCGTTGGTCGATTCAGCGCGGCGCTTATCAGCGTGCCATGCAGCGTATGGGCAGAAATCCTCAAAGCTGAAATATTACCCAGGCTAACCGGTTAGAACGCTTTTTTCGCGGCGGACACCGGGAAATTTGTGCTAATTGTCACCGGATGCTTTAACGCCTTTTAACTCTTGAGCCCATCCTGTTTGCGGTGATAAGTACGCGGTGTTTTAGCCTCCCGGCGGAGTGTAATTTGTCGTAGCTGATAGTGATAAAACAGCATGCCTAATCCAAAGCCAGACAGCGCCAGCGGCGGCAGACTGTAATAAAGATCGGCAGGTAAAATCATTATAATGACCAAGCCTAACGCCATTAACGTAACAGCAATCATCACCCAGGTATGGCGATAATAGAGCCAGGCAAATATCGCCAAAATCACCGCCTCACGAAATCCAAAATCTAATGTGCCCAGCAACATGATAACTCTCTCTGGCATTTATCAGCATCCGTTGACGATAGCACTGGCTTACTCGGTTCAATCGCGGAATAAACTGCATAAAGCGCGGTATATAACCTTAAGCCAAATTACGGGTTTGATCGGGGTAATCACCATTTCCAGTTTGCGTTAATCAGTTTGCTTAAACTGTGCTTTTCACACTTTGAGAGTTTTACCCTTGTCACATGTGGCGGCAGTCAGGATCCTGCTCTAATCTCGGGGAAAATGACTTCCTCCTGGTTTTGTCGAGGCTCTATGACGTACCAACCTCTGATTGCCGAAGTCCACAATCAGCAACGTACCCTGACGGCGATTGTCGAACAGGATGCGCGCACCGCTTACTTCTACATCTGGCCGACGGATCTGTTTCGTAGCCAATATGCGGTGCGTGGCTGCTGGTTGCGTAACCTTGAGCCCGCTCCCGCGTTAGAAGATCGCGAAGCGATGGAGCAGGGCATTGCGCCGCTGTTGAGCGCTGAATTCTGCCGCACGCTGGAAGCGGAGCCTGCCCTGGATCCCGCCGGGCTTCAGGTGCTGTGGGAACCCAGCGATGATGGTGCGGCGTTGTGGTATTACGGCCAACTGCTGGCGGTAATTCCGGGATGGAGCCTGTATCAGGATAAGCAAGTGAGCTTTTCTGCGGGCTGCATCAAAAAGAATCGGTTAACCGCGCCGCTGGGTTCCGCCTCTACCAATGAATACTACGCACGTGCTGAGCAGCAGCGCCAGTTCTGGCGCGAATGGCATGACGGCAGCGAATGGGACCGGGTTCAAAAAGAATTGATGGTGAGTTACCAGGCGCAGTTTGGCGAATCGGTAAAATATTACGCCATCGATCAGGGTAGCTGGCCGCCTATGGCGATTTCGCAGCACTGGCACAAAGGCATTTGGTATTTCCTGACGCTGGGTATGAGCATTCGTCCTATGCCGCAGGTGGATTACTTGTTTGACGAGTTAGCCCCGCAGTATCGCCGCATCGAACTGGCGATGGCGGTGGATGGCGAAGTGATGACCGAAAGCAATGCGGTGCAGATGGCCAGTGCGCTGGCGGAGTTCGTTCATCTGCCGTGGGCGCGCCTGACCTGGCTGGGCGAAGGTCATACGCTGGCATCAGAAGTTGCGCCGGTGGGCTTTGAGAGCTTCCTGCTGGCTAATGAGCTGGCCGAAGACAAAGCGCAGTTTAAATTGCCGAAGCGCGATGATGACCGACCCAAACTGTTGTGGGCCACGCCGGTAACGGAAGCGGAGCGTATATTTGCTCAGGCAGATGAACAGGGCGGTCAGCGGCTGCGAGAGCTATTAACCGCGCAGGGCAGCAATCATATTTTCCGACCCCGACAGCAAGTGGTTGATTCACCCGAGTAACCTTCAGCTCTTATCCCGGCTCTTTCGTCTGCACGCGGAGCAGAGCCGGTGGTTTTTTATCGCGCCTGCTAACTAAATCCTTACCCTTATCAACTATTTCGTCAATCTGTGATCTCGCCCACCTCAAGTTCCTCACGGCCGCGCCGTTAAACCGGATCAGGCAATTGCGCCGCACCAGGCTCGAGGGAACAAAGATGTTTAAAACAACCCAATCCCGCTTCACCGCAACACTCATCGCATTCTTTATTTTATTGATGCTGATTACCGTATTGGTGATCAACCAGTTTGTCGCACCACAGCTCATTCATAACGAAAGCCGTCTGGTGCGTTATCAGGTTGATTCGCTTGCCAGCGGCATCGTAGAGCAGATGAACCGCGTACAGGCGCAGCAACGCGCCATCACTGAAGCGGCATCGGTGATGGAAAGCGCCACCATCGATACGCTGCTGCCGACGTTAGTGAACCAATATCAGGACAGCAACGTATTTGGCGGCGGCATCTGGCCGTTGCCTAATCGTCGTGATGCTGACAAAGAGAAAAACAGCAGCTTTTTCGCCCGTAATGCCAGTAATCAACTGCAGGTAAACACCTACTGGAACTCTGACGCTGCCGACAAATATTGGGAGCAGTCTTGGTACAAGGATGGCTTAGCAGCGGCAAAAGGGCAGTGCGCTTGGGCAAAAGCGTACCAGGATGCTGCCAGCCCGCAGCCGCGCACCAACTGTGCCATGGCCATTTATCGTGATGGCAACGTTTGGGGGGTCGCAACCATTGACGTTACGCTCGGCTTCTTCAATCAACTGGCAAAACAGATGGGTGAAGCCATTCAGGGCAACGTGCTGATTGTGGAAGCTGATGGCAAGGTGGTCGGCAACGCCGCGCTGGTTGATGCCACACCGAAGCTTGAGAATCTGGCTGACCTGCAATCGCCGATGGCGGCACCGTTGAAAGCATTGCTGGCAGGTGCAGGCACACAGCCCGCTGAGTCAACATTCGACAGTGATGAGGGCGAGCAAACGCTGTTCTTGCAGGCGATCCCTAACAGTCCGTGGTATCTCGCCAGCAGCGTGCCCACCAGTTTGCTAAAAGCGCAATCCCACAATATGTTGACGCGCCTGGGCTTAGTGCAGATCCCACTGGCAGTGATTCTGCTGCTGGTGCTGCTGGGTTTCGTGCGTACCATGATGAAACGCCTCAACGTGCTTAACAGCAATATTGAAGCGTTATCAATGGGCGGCGCGGATTTAACCCAGCGTTTGCCTGCCAGCAATAGCCCAGAATTCAATGCGGTAGCGCAAAGCTTTAACCAGTTTATTAGCTACCTGCAAGGCCTGATGCATCAGGTTGGAGAAAGCGCATTGGCGATCACCGCCGCCTCACGTGAAATTGCCAGTGGCAATGCCAACTTATCGTCACGTACCGAAGATCAGGCCAGTTCGATTGTTGAAACGGCGGCATCAATGGAGCAGCTGACGGGCACGGTACGGCAGAACGCGGATAACGCAACCCATGCTAACCAGTTGGCGGATGGCGCTTCACAAGTGGCAGCACGCGGCACCGACGTGGTGCGGCAGGTGGTGACCACCATGGGCGAAATTCACCATTCGTCGCGCAAAGTGGTGGATATCATCAGCGTTATCGACAGCATCGCGTTTCAAACTAACATCCTGGCCTTGAACGCAGCGGTGGAAGCTGCACGTGCTGGCGAGCAGGGGCGCGGATTTGCGGTGGTGGCATCGGAGGTGCGCAATCTGGCACAGCGCTCAGCTAATTCCGCGCGTGAAATCAAAAAGCTGATTGAGGAGTCAGTAGCCAACATCGATGCGGGTAGTCAGCTGGTGGAACAGGCCGGTAACACCATGGATGAGCTGATGCAGGGCGTGAGCAGCGTGACCACCTTAATGAGTGAAATCATGTCAGCCAGTCGTGAGCAGAGCATGGGCATTGAGCAGGTCAATATTGCCATTACGCAGCTTGATGGCACCACGCAGCAAAATGCCGTGCTGGTTGAACAAGTCTCTGCCGCCGCGCAGGCTATGGAAGTGCAAAGCGTGCAGCTGGAATTGGTGGTTCAAAGCTTCAAATTGTAAATTTTCAATGGGCCAGCGCGGCTGGCCCAATTTTTTTCCTCGCTCGAAACCCTTGTCTGACATGGCCTGACGGCAAATAGCACGATTTTATGCGCTCCATATGCCAAATCCTGTGCCAAAATAGTTAGGAATAAGCTCAAGGAACCGACATGTCTGCTATTGAAGTTATCCTCGTCGACCATCTTGATCGTCCCACCGGCAAAATGGAAAAGCTGGAAGTGCATGAGAAAGGATTATTGCACCGTGCGGTGACGGTTTACGTCTTCAATTCCCGACAGGAATTGCTGTTACAACGTCGCGCCAGCGAAAAATATCACTGCGGCGGATTATGGAGCAACACCTGTTGCGGCCATCCGTATCCGCATGAATCCACCCAGGATGCGGCCGAACGTCGCCTGCGTGAAGAGATGGGCATGAACGTCTCACTGACGCCGATGTTTGAGCTGAGCTACAACCTGCCGCTGAGTAACGGTTTGACCGAACATGAATATGGTCACGTATTTTTTGCCGTTTGCGATGCATTGCCGCACCTCAACCCGGAAGAAGCGGATGCGTTTGAATACCGTCCAATGGAAAAGATTCAGCAACAGATGGAGCAAAATCCCCAGCAGTTTACGCCGTGGTTTCTTTACACCTTTCCGCGTATTCCTGCCTATATCGACGCTTTTTCTTTCCCTGCATAAATCAAGAATGGCATAAAAAAAGCCGCACCTTTTAGGGTGCGGCTTTTGTCTTAGCGATTAAAATCTTCCGCATCAACGTCGTAGCCCGAGGGTTCCCAGCGGATCGCCAGCAGCGCCAGCAAACCCGCCAGCGGAGCGAGAAAGATGACCCAGAAAACCCCGGTGCCCAGCGCAGCGACCAACACCGGGAAAAGGAACAGCGAAACGGTTGAGCTGCCGCGCATCAGCGTCTGGTTAAAGCCCACGCCAACGCCGCGCAGCGAAGTCGGGTAACTCAGCGAGGCATACGTCATGGTGTGCGAGCCGGGACCAAAACCCTGACCAAACAGGAACAGCGCCAGCATCGCGATCGCTAATGCGGCTTCTTGTCCGCCTTCCGGGCGACCAATCAAGGCCAGTCCTAACAGTGCAATACATTGACAGGCATATCCCGCCACCGACATCTTCCACGCTCCCAGACGCGGCACCAGCCGTACCGCAAGGATCCCGCCGACAAAGGCAAACAGCAGGTTCAGCGCCAGCGACACCAAAATGGTGGTGAGCATCGATTGCGCCAGGAAGCTGGAAATGATCACCGGTAAACCAAACGCCACGGCATTGTAAGCAAACGCTGAGGCGATCGAGGTTATGGTCGCCAACACCGTTCGGCGCAGGTAAACGCCCTGCAACAGCGCGCCATAATTACGCCAGCTGGCGCGACGTACCGGTTTTTCTGGCGTCAGCGGCGCATCTTTTGCGACCTGCGCATTAATATTCCACGCGCTGCGCAGAATATTAGCGGCTCCCTGTAAATCGCCCTGGTTCGCTGCCCATACCGGCGATTCGCTCATGTAGCGGCTGCGAATCAGGATAATCAAAATTGCCGGTACCGCACCAAAACCTAAAATCAAACGCCATAACCAGTCCGAATGGCTTTCTGGCAGCACCGCATACAGCAGCAGCACCAGCAGATAGGAAATGCTAATGGCGGCATACCAGGTCGGGCACCACATCGCTACGGAAGCGGCTTTGTTGCCTTTACCGCGCAGTTTCGAGAACTCCGCTAAAAACGCCATCGCCACCGGTAAATCAATACCGACGCCAAGCCCCATCACAAAGCGGGCACCGCCCAGCACGTACTCATTTGGCGCAAACGCACAGGCCAAAGCCGCGACCACAAAGAAAAACATATCGGCCATGAAAACCCGATAGCGACCGATTTTATCGGTGAGATAGCCGCCAATCAGCGCACCAACGATGGCACCGAAGGTGATAGCAGAAGCCACCATGCCGGTGCCGGTTGGCGTCAGGTTAAATTCACGTGCGACATCTTTGATACCGAACGCCAGTGCACCGAGGTCATACGCGTCAAGAAACACGCCGCCAAGCGCAATAGCGACCACAATCCTCGCATTGTTGCGGGCGTTATCGCTGTGGTTTATCAGATTAGAAACGTCTGACGCGCTGCGGATCCATTGCGTTTCGCCCGTAGGCGCACTCCCTGCCGTTGCCACATGGGCTGAAGATGTTAATTCGGACATGATGTTGTCTGTTTTTTTATAAAAATGGTAATTGAGAATAATGTCTGGACGTCTAGACGTAAATTCTATTTAGTTATAGATGATAAACTAACAATCTCGAATTGTTATTAGGATGCGCTAAAGTAGGTCGCGTATTGGCAATGCCAGGCTACGCTTTTAATGCACATCGCTATCAACAAAAAACAGAGAAGGAATGCGTCATGGCTAAGTTTCGGGGAATCGTGGGGATGGGCGCATTGCTGCTCAGCCTGGGCGTTGCGCAGGCTGCCGATCCGGTACGCGTGGGGTCGAAAATTGATACGGAGGGTTCACTGCTCGGCAATGTCATTTTGCAGGTGCTGGAGAAGCACGGTGTGAAAACGGTGAATAAAATTCAGTTGGGCACCACGCAGGTGGTGCGCGGCGCGATTACCGCCGGTGAGCTAGATATCTACCCGGAATACACGGGCAACGGCGCCTTCTTCTTTAACGATGAAAAAGACAGTGCATGGAAAAATGCTCAGCAGGGCTACGAGAAAGTGAAAAAGCTGGATGCAGACAAAAATCATCTGGTTTGGCTCACACCCGCGCCCGCTAATAACACCTGGACGATCGCGGTACGCAAAGATCTCGCGGACAAAAATCAGCTTAAATCACTGGATGATCTCAGCGCATATTTGAAAAAGGGCGGCACCTTCAAGCTGGCAGCCTCGGCGGAATTTATTGAGCGCAGTGATGCGTTACCGGCGTTTGAAAAAACCTATGGCTTCGATCTGAAACAAGATCAGCTGTTGTCCCTGGCGGGCGGTGATACGGCTGTCACCATCAGTGCAGCGGCGCAGCAAACTTCCGGGGTTAATGCGGCAATGGCTTATGGCACCGATGGTCCCGTTGCGGCCCTGGGTTTGCAAACGTTAAGCGACCCGAAAGGCGTCCAGCCGATCTATGCGCCTACGCCAGTGATTCGCGAGTCAGTGCTGAAAGCTTACCCGGAGATCGGCAACTGGCTGAAACCGGTATTTAGTGCGCTGGATGAGAAAACGTTGCAACAGCTGAATGCCAAAATTGCTGTCGATGGGCAGGATGCCAGCAGCGTAGCCACTCAATGGCTGCAACAGAAAAAGCTCTTGTAACCATGCTGTTATCGCGGGATGCGATAATCCGCCCACGCCATTCTCCGGTTGCGCTGCTACTGGTGGTAGTGATTATCATCAGCTTAGTGAGCCTGCCTTTTCTCAAATACGCCGCCAATCGCCTGGTTGGCGGGCAACCTTTGATGCTGTGGCACATTAATGATGCGGCGATGTTGCTGCCGCCGCTGGCGCTGCTGCTGGGGCTGCTGTGGTGTAAGTCGTCGCGCACAACGTTGCTGCTATCATTACTCGCCAGTGAAGTGCTCCTGGCGGGAATGATCTGGCTCAGCGGCCATCAGGCGACGCTGCTGGCGGATCAAGGTAGCCCGCTGGCGCGAACCAGTTTTGGCAGCGGCATGTGGTGCGCCAGTGGATTAACGCTATTACTGATGACGGATGTAATACGCCGCGTAACCCGCCATCGATTTGCGCAGCTGCTGCTGAATCTTCAGGTATGGATCATTCCACTCTTGCTGCTGTTTAGCGGCACGCTTGAGCACCTGTCATTACTTAAAGAGTATGCCAATCGGCAGGCCGTTTTTGATGCAGCTCTAACGCGACATTTGCTGCTGCTGGGCGGCACCGTGCTGCCAGCGCTGCTGATTGCGCTGCCGCTTGGCGTGGCGCTTTATCGTCGGGTTCACTGGCAAAGCAGCGTATTCAGCGTGCTCAACGTGATTCAAACCGTGCCTTCGGTGGCGCTGTTTGGGCTACTGATCGCGCCGTTAGCCGGTCTGGCTAATCGTTTTCCGTGGCTGGGCGAGTGGGGCATCAGCGGTATTGGTATGGCACCCGCATTGATCGCGCTGGTGCTGTATGCCTTGCTGCCGCTGGTTCGCAGCGTGGTAGTGGGTTTGCAGCAGGTGCCGCATGAGGTGCGTGAAAGTGCGCGCGGAATGGGAATGGGCGAGCGCCAACAATTTTTTGCCGTTGACGTGCCGCTGGCGCTGCCGGTGTGGTTGGCGGGGCTGCGTGTGGTGGTGGTGCAAACTTTAGGGATGGCGGTGGTGGCCGCGTTGATTGGCGCAGGCGGGTTCGGTGCCATTATTTTTCAGGGCCTGCTGAGTAGTGCGCTGGATTTGGTGCTGCTGGGTGTTATTCCTGTGATTGCGCTGGCGGTGGTGATTGATGCGCTGTTCCGGTTGCTGATCTCTCTGCTGGAGAAAAAAGATGATTCAGTTTGATGGCGTGACCAAGTATTTCGCCGGAAAAGCGGCAGTAAAAAATCTGTCGCTAACGGTGGGGAAGGGTGAATTCAGCGTGCTATTGGGTACCTCAGGTTCAGGCAAATCCACCACCTTAAAAATGATTAACCGCTTGATTGAGGCAGATGAGGGCGAAATTCGTTTTGCCGGTGAAGCGATTCGTCAAATGGAGGCGCGCACTTTACGTCGCCGCATGGGCTACGCCATTCAATCCATCGGCCTGTTTCCCCACTGGACGGTGGAGAAAAACATCGCCACGGTACCCGTCTTGTTAGGCTGGTCAAAAGTGCGAGTACGCGAGCGGGTCGAGGAGTTGTTCTCGCTGCTGAGCCTTGATCGACAACTGCTAAAGCGTTATCCACATCAGCTTTCTGGCGGGCAGCAGCAGCGCGTTGGCGTGGCACGCGCGTTGGCTGCCGATCCCGAAGTGCTGCTGATGGATGAGCCTTTCGGGGCACTTGATCCGGTCACGCGCGGGGCACTGCAACAGGAAATGTTGCGTATCCATCGCTTATCGGGCCGAACCATTGTGCTAGTGACGCATGATATCGACGAAGCGCTGACCCTGGCCGATAACATTGTGTTAATGGATGAGGGCGAAATCGTGCAACAGGGCAAGCCGGTCGAACTGCTGACTCAGCCCAAAAATGAGTTTGTGCGTAATTTCTTTGGTCGCAGTGAAATGGGCGTGCGGTTACTGGCGCTGGGACAAGCGGGGAATGCGGCACGGCGCGGTGAATGGCTGGAAGGCGAACCGATTGCCGCTGCGCTGACGCTGCGTGAAGCACTGTCGCAGTTTATCACCCGCCGTACCGACAAATTGCCGGTGGTGGACGATAGGCAACAACCGATTGGCGTACTTCACTTCAATGATTTGCTTAATCTGCGCGAGCTTAATCTCCGTGAGGGCGTGCAATGCGCTGGTTAAAAGATCCGTTACTGTGGTTGGTTATCCTTTATCTTGCGCTGCTCAGCGCCATGCCTTACAGCGCGCCGCTGTTTGCCCACTGGTTTCCTGAGCTGGCGCGTCCGCTTTATCAGCAGGACAGCTTTTGGCAGTTGACGCTGGCGCACCTTTTTTTAGTGGTGACGGCCAGTTTGCTGGCGATAGTGATCGGCGTGGGAAGTGGGGTAGCGGTGACGCGTCGCAGCGGGCGCGCTTTTCGTCCCTTGATTGAGACAATTGTTGCCGCTGGACAAACTGTTCCACCGGTGGCGGTATTAGCCATTGCGGTGCCGGTAATGGGATTCGGCGCCTGGCCTGCGATCGTCGCGTTGCTGTTATATGGACTGTTGCCCATTTTGCAGGGCACGTTAGCGGGTATTGATAGCGTACCCGCTAGTAGTCGCGAAATTGCGCGAGGCGTTGGCATGAACGCATGGCAGCGTTTATGGCAGGTTGAGTTAGCGCTGGCTGCGCCAGTGATCATCGCCGGTATTCGTACCTCGGTGATCATTAATATAGGTACCGCCGCGATTGCCTCAACCGTGGGCGCAAAAAGCCTGGGTTCGCCGGTGATTATCGGTTTGAGCGGCTTTAATACCGCCTACGTTATTCAGGGAGCCTTGCTGGTGGCGCTGTTAGCGATTGTCAGCGATCGCCTGTTTGAGCGCTTGCAGCGTTGGTTTAGTTTGAATGAACGATAAGGCTATAACCCACCAGCATCATGCCGCCCGTGCCGCCAACAGCCATGATGAAAAACAGAGTTGCGAAGAAGATTTTTTGCCAGTTCATGAAGAAACCTGAGTGGATGACGTGGAGCGGGGGATAATAGCGCGCGCGAGGCAGGAGGCAAAGTGCCCAGCGTGCGTTTTTGTTATCAAGGCGTTTCGTGCAGATGAACGGTATAACCTTGCTCTTTCCAGTGTTCCATCTGTTCCTGCTGGCGACGCGTCAGCTTTTTACCGGTCCAGACAAACATATTCATGCCTGGAAACAACTCTGGGCGCGGCAGATCAAGTGGTTCAGCCAAGACATCGATACGCCAGCCATGTTGCGAAAGACGCCAGCCTTCCAGCCAAATACGGGTACGATCATCAGTGCCCCAGCCAATAATCAATGCATCTTTACCGGCTTTCTTGCGGCTTGCCGTGAGGCAGAAAGCCACGTAATCGATCAATATGCCATCAAGCAGACTGCACATGGTGCGCGCCGTGTTTTGATCCAGTCCGAGCTTCTGTCTTACCGGCATGAAAACATGATCGATAAGGGCATCAACGGGATGTTCACGACCAATTGTCGCGATTTTATTGCGTAATTTAGAGGGGCGAACGTGACGTAAAACGCTAATCAATTCGTCTTGTAGGGCGGTCCAGCCATCATGCGCATCAACGTCACCGCCTTCCAGCAACGCTTTGACTTTCCCAACCGGCACGCCACTTTCTATCCAGCGTTTGATCTCTTCAATGCGATTAACATCGACGTCGTCGAACTGGCGATGTCCACCTTCAGAGCGTTGTGGCTTTAATAAGCCGTAGCGTCTTTGCCATGCGCGCAAAGTTACCGGGTTTATCCCACAGCGTTCGGCCACATCACCGATACTGTATAAGGTCATACTTTCCTCTTCATGCTGACCTGAGTCGAAACACCATAACCAGGCAGGCTAAGTTGTACAATACTTTTTTACCTGTACAACTTGCCGGCGGGCTTATTTTGTTTGTATTCTCACTTATGAGAATAATTTCCCAAAAGTGAGACATAATCATGCAGATTCAAGATACCGAACAACGCTTAGCGGCGCGTCTTGCAGAGCTTCGACTGCAACGCGGCTGGTCGCTGGATGAACTTTCAATCGCAACCGGAATCAGTCGCGCTTCATTATCGCGTATTGAACGCAGCGAGACCAGCCCAACAGCCGCGCTCCTTAATCGCCTCTGCGTGGCTTATGGATTAACCATGTCACGCTTGTTAAGCGAAGTAGAAGAGGGCGTAGACTTACTGCTTACGCGTGACCAGCAGCCGGTCTGGCAAGATGAAACCAGCGGGTTTCACCGCCGTAACGTTTCACCCCCTGCCACTCATTTTAGATGCGAATTGGTTGAGGGCAAGTTACGTCCCGGCGCTCGTATCGATTATGACGCGCCGCCACTGCACGGCATGGAGCAACATATCTGGCTACGTGAAGGCGAACTCACTGTCAGCATGGATTCGCAGCAGTGGACGATGAAAGCGGGTGACAGTTTACGTTTTCACTTAACAGGAAAATCCTCTTTCGCTGCACATCTGACAGCAGGTGCGCGCTATTTACTGGTGGTGTGCAAACCATGATCGATTATGAGCCGCTGAATGCGAGGCAGGCGCAACAGGTTTTGCCGCAGTTATGTGATGTTTTACAGGCGTGCGTGGTTGAGGGGGCCAGCATTGGTTTTGTGAATGCCGACGATCGGGAAGTCATAACGCAGTTTTGGCAGAATAAAATACGTAGCCTCGCCAGCGGCGAGTGTGAGCTGCTGGTCGCGCGTCAGCATGGCGTGGTGGCAGGCACCGTGATGGTGAATTACAGCAGCATGCCGAACGGCCGCCATCGTGCTGAAATCAGTAAACTGCTGGTGCGGCCGCAGGCTCGGCGCCAGGGCATTGCGCGTCAATTAATGCAACAGGCTGAGCAGCGTGCCCGCGAGCAAGATAAAGTATTACTGGTGCTGGATACGCGCAGCGGTGATGTTGCCAGCGATCTCTACCTTTCGCTTGGTTGGCAGATTGCTGGGTCGATTCCGTTTTATGCAGAATCGACAGCGGGAATATTGGATGCCACAACGGTGATGTTTAAAGTGTTAAAAAAAGTTTAGCGCGATTAGTGTGTTACACAGCTTGTCGCCGAACGATGTTGTAAAGCGGGGTAGCCGTTACGGCCAGCAAAACGCGTTATGCCCGATTTACCGCAGTAAGCCGGGCATAAAGTACAAGATTAAACCTGCTCTGCTAACGTCTCTACTCGCTGAATAGCGGCCAGCAGACGCGCTTCATTCACCGGTTCCGCCATCATGGCCATGTCCGGTGCGTGTACCGATTCTTTGATTATTAATGCCCGTTCGGTGTCATCCAGTGAGGCAATGGCTTGTAACGTCAGCGGGACGCCGCAATCGCGTGCGAGCCGCATCTCATTCAGCAGTTCCGCGTCGGGGCGATTTTCCAGCGCCAGCAGGCAGAGATTACCGAAACCAACCAGCAGCCCATGACCAAACTCACGGGTTTTATCACAGAAGGTAAAACCTTCATAAATCGCATGGGCCGCAGCGGCATGCGAGCCATTACTCATCAGCGACGTTAAGCCTGCCCAGGTAAAAATCGCATCCAAAACCTGATCTAACGCCGCGCTACTTTCGCCATTTAACACGGCCTGATAGGCATTCGGGCCTTGCTCTGCAATGACGTCGTAACAGATTTTGCTGTGTGCCAGTGAAGAGCGCGCATTGCCATCACGGGCGGGATGGCGTTGGCTGACCGCCCGAAACTCATACCATTTTGCCAGCGTGTCGCCCAATCCAGCAGCTAACCAGCGCGCCGGTGCTTTTGCCAGTAAATCACTGTCGATTAATACCGCAGCAGGCGCTTGTGGTAAGGGAAAGATATCGAAAAAATTGCCGTTGTCGTCATAGCGAATCGCTAACGGCGTGACCGCTGAACAGGTTGCGGCGATAGTGGGAATTGTCACCAGCGGCAGCCCGATTTGCGCCGCCACCGCTTTGCAGGTATCTAGCGACTTACCGCCACCCACACCGATAATCACCTCTGCTGCTAATTCCGTTGCCAATGCGGCTAAGCGATCAATGTGCGTTAGCGAGGTTTCTCCGCCGAACCACTCTTGCGCCAGCAGCGTTACGCCTGCGGCCTGCAACTGTTCACGTACCTGCGTTTCAACTGCTCGCAAAGCTTGATGACCGCCAATCAGCACGGCTCGCTGCCCCAGGCTGGCGCATAGCCCGCCAAGCTGATTTAACACGCCTGCACCACGCAGTACGCGAGCGGGAAAGACAAGGTTCATTTCATGCATTCTGTTTTTCCAGATCACCGAGGCCGGGCAGATCGCACAGCATCTCAAAAGGATATAGTGTTCATCTGCGGCGAAGTCATACCGCTGATATCGCAGGGCAAAGCAGGCATCGACTACAGCAAAAGTCGGCGTGATAATCAATCTGATCTGCCGCGACAATTGGCCATAATATTTTATTTTTTACGCTGTGCAGCCGTGAAAGAGTGAACATCACAACGCATAAAATTCTGAACATGGCGCGAAAAAATCACAGCGAAAGCTGACGCCGTCCAGACACTGTGTAAAAATACAGGCAATTTCCTGTAGTAGAGCGTTCCTGGTGGTAATGAAACAATGGCCCTGACAGCAGCAATAAAAAGCCAGATAGCGCAGTGGTATAAAGCGCTGCAGCAACAGGTGCCTGACTTTATTCTGCGCCCGCCGCAGCGGCAGATGATCGCCGAAGTAGCGAAATGCCTGGCCGGTGACGATGGCCGTCATCTGGCGGTCGAAGCGCCAACCGGCGTCGGCAAGACCCTTTCCTATCTTATTCCCGGCATTGCAGTGAGCCGTGCTGAAGAGAAGCGGTTGGTGATCAGCACCGCCAACGTGGCGTTGCAGGATCAGATCTTCACCAAGGATCTGCCGCTGCTTAAAAAAATCATTCCCGATCTCACCTTTACCGCTGCTTTTGGTCGTGGTCGCTATGTTTGCCCGCGCAATTTGGCCGCACTGGCAGCGGATGACGAGCAGCAGGGCGATCTGCTGCTTTATCTGGATGACGAAGCGATCAGCAGCACTAAAGAAGAACAAACCCAATGCGGACGCTTGCAGAAGTCGCTGGATCGTTATCAGTGGGATGGTTTGCGCGATCACAGTGAAGACAACATCAGCGACAGCTTATGGCAGCGGCTTTCTACCGATAAAGCCAGCTGTCTGGGCGCGCATTGCCGCTGGTATCGCGAATGCCCGTTTTTTGTCGCCCGCCGTGAAATTGAGCAGGTGGATGTGGTGGTGGCAAACCATGCGTTGGTGATGGCGGCAATGGAAAACGAATCGGTGTTGCCGCCTGCTAAACAGCTGATGCTGGTGCTTGATGAAGGGCATCATCTGCCCGAAGTGGCGCGCGATGCGCTGGAAATGAGCGCTGATATCACACCAGGTTGGAGCAGCTTGCAGCTCGACCTTTTCGTGAAGCTGGTGGACAGCATCATGACTCAGATGCGACCTAAATCGCCGCCGCCACTGACGAATCCTGAACGGCTTAAAGCGCACTGCGATGAGCTACGTGAGCTGCTCACGATTATGAGTAACGCACTCAATCCGCTGCTGCCTTCGCATAATCAGCCCGGCGAATTCCGTTTTGTGCTGGGCGAATTGCCGCAGGAAATCCTCGAACTCTGTGCGCGCCTGTTTAAGCTCAGTGATGCGCTGCGAGGCTTAACAGAAGGGCTGATCAACGCGCTAAGCGAGCAAACGGGCAAAGTGGATCTGGTGCGGTTGCACCGCAACCTGTTGCAGCTCAATCGTCAGTTTGGCTGGTTTGAGTCGGTGAGCAAATTATGGCGACTGGCGGCGTTGGAAAAAGCCTCTGGCGCGCCGGTATCAAAATGGATCACCCGAGAACTGCGTGAGGGTCAGGCACATTTGCTGTTTCACTGCGCCGGCATTCGCGTCAGCGATCAGCTGGAAAAAATGCTGTGGCGGAAAATACCGCATGTGGTGGTGACATCCGCCACGCTGCGTTCGTTGAACAGTTTTAATCGCTTGCAGGAGATGTCTGGTCTGAATGAGAAGGCTGGCGATCGCTTTGTGGCGCTCGACTCGCCGTTCAATCATATCGATCAAGGCAAGCTGGTGATTCCGCAGATGCGTTACGAGCCCGTCATGGCTAACGAAGCAGAGCACATTGCTGAGATGGCGGGATTTTTCCGTCAGCAAATGCACGAAGAGAAACACAAAGGGGTGCTGGTGTTGTTTGCCAGCGGTCGCGCCATGCAGCAATTTGTCGCCTGTTTGCCCGATTTGCGTCTGTCGATGCTGGTGCAGGGCGACCAACCGCGCAGTCGATTAGTGGAGCTGCACCGCAAGCGAGTGGAAAAGGGCGAAACCAGTATCCTGATTGGCTTGCAGTCGTTTGCCGAAGGGCTGGATTTAAAAGGCGACCTGCTAAGTCAGGTGCATATCCATAAAATTGCTTTTCCCCCGGTGGACAGTCCGGTAATTTTAACCGAAGGTGAATGGTTAAAAAGCCTGAAACGCTATCCGTTTGAGGTGCAGAGTTTACCCAGCGCTTCATTTACGCTGATTCAGCAGGTCGGACGTCTGATTCGCAGCCATCAATGTTATGGCGAAATTGTCATTTATGACCGCCGTTTGTTGAGCAAAGCATACGGCAGCCGCTTGCTGGCGGCGTTACCGGTGTTTCCGATTGAGCAGCCAGCAGCGCCCGAACCTGCAAAAATAATAAGCACACCCACGCAAACCGTGCGTAAAAAACGTCCCACGCGGCGCTAAATGGCCGCGTACTTTAACGGAAGCGAGTGATGGAACTGAATAAGATTATTAAAGAGATTGGGCGTGGAAAGAATCACGCGCGTGACATCGACTTCGATACCGCAGTGGCGCTTTACACTGCAATGCTGGCGGGCGATGTTCCCGATCTGGAGCTGGGCGGCATTTTAATTGCGCTGCGTATTAAAGGCGAAGGCGAAGACGAAATGCGCGGCTTTTATCAAGCGATGCAAAAGCAAATGATGACGCTGCGTGCACCCGTTGATCGTCCTATGCCGATTGTCATTCCCAGCTACAACGGTGCACGTCGTCAAGGCAACCTGACACCTTTGCTGGCGCGGCTGCTCAACCAGCTCGGTTTTCCGGTGCTGGTGCATGGCGTGAGTGAAGATGCCACGCGCGTAACCAGCGAAGCGGTTTTTGCTGAACTTGGTGTACAACCTGCGACCACGCAGCAGCAGGCGCAGGAAAAACTGGATAACGGCGAGTTGGTGTTTATCACCATCGACAACCTTTGCCCGCCCATGGCAAAACAGCTGTCGCTGCGCTGGCGCATGGGCGTGCGTAACAGCGCGCACACGCTGGCCAAATTGGCCACCCCGTTTGGTGAGCGTGAGGCGCTGCGCCTTTCCAGCGTGTCGCACCCAGAATATGTGCCACGCGTGGGCAAATTCTTCAGTGATATTGATGCGCCAGGCCTTTTACTGAACGGCACTGAAGGTGAGGTTTATGCCAATCCACAGCGCTGTCCGGCAATCAGCTACATTCACGGCGCAGAAACGGAAGCAGAGGTGTGGGTTGAACGTCAGCCAGAAGTCACGCTGGAACTGCCAGGCGATAAAACAGCTGCCGTGACGGCGCGTTGGATTGACGCGGTGTTGGCGAAACAGCGACCGGTGCCAGAAGCGCTGCGTTTGCAGATCGCCTGCTGTTTACGTGCCAGCGGACAAAGTGACTCGCTGGACGCGGGATTACAGCGCCTTAGCGACGCGGGTTATTAAATCAGGCTTTTGGCAGCGCCTGTTCAACCAGGTTCTGCCAAAATTCAACGCCCAGCGGAATCAGCGCATCGTTAAAATCATAACGGGCGTTGTGCAAAGGTGCCGACGGCGTTTCGCCATCCACACCTAGCCAGAAATAGGCACCTGGACACGCTTCCATCATGCAGGCAAAATCTTCTGATGCCATGGAAGGATTAACCTGCCATTTGACATTCTCTTCGCCAAACGTGTTCAGCGCCACTGCGCGCACCTGTTCCGCTGGCTCAGCGTGATTAGCCGTTACCGGATAACCGGGTAACCAATCGATTTCTCCGCAGACGCCAAACGGTTTCGGCAGCGTACTCACAAAATCTTCAATTAACTGACGTACCCGATCGCGCACGTCGGTTTGCAGACAGCGCACCGTGCCGCGCAGCTTTATCTGTTCGGGAATCACGTTGATTGCCTCGCCGCCGTGGATTTGCGTCACGCTCACTACCGCAGAGGCCAGCGGCGACAGGCGGCGTGAGGGGATTGTCTGTAACGCTAAAATCAGTTCTGCAGCGACCACCATCGGATCGGCACCACTTTCTGGCATTGCCGCGTGGCAACTTTTGCCATTCAGAGTGATTTCAAAGGAGTCAAGCGAAGCCATCATTGCGCCAGGATTCACCGCCAGCGTGCCCAGCGCCATGCCTGGCCAGTTGTGCATGGCATAAACCGCATCCATCGGAAAGCGCTGGAACAGACCTTCTTCTACCATTTTCCGCGCGCCGCCAAGGTTCTCTTCAGCAGGCTGAAAGATGAAGTGCACCGTGCCGCTGAACTGACGCGTTGCGGCCAGTTGTTTTGCGGCAGCAAGCAGAATGGCGGTGTGGCCATCGTGTCCACAGGCGTGCATGACGCCAGGTTGCGCAGAGCGCCACGCAACATCACCTTTTTCGGTGATAGGCAGGGCGTCCATATCTGCACGTAAGCCAATTACCGGACCTGCACCGTTTTCCAGCGTGCCAATCACTGCCGTTCCCGCTAATCCACGAAAAACGTGCAGGCCAGCCAGTTCGAGCTGTTGAGCGACAACATCACTGGTTTTGTGCTCCTGATAGCCGAGTTCAGGTTCCTGATGAAACTGGTGGCGCCAGCGCAGGGCATCTTCAAGCAGAGCAGGGGAAAGGGTCATGCAGAAACGCGCTCCTTACGGATTGAGAAGATTTCACTTTAGAGGTCTGGCGAGCGCACGTCTATTGCCGAAACAGGGAATTTTGGCTATAGGCTAAATCAAAATGGAATAAGTAATAAGGAAGTGCGATGGGTTTGAGTCAGCGTAGGCGCGCAGAAAGTGAAGAGTGTGCGGTCCCCCATCCTAGCCTTTCCCCCGCGAAGCAGGGGAAAGGGACGCTGCCACAGGCAGCTTTACTACTCGCATATTGCATCATCTTCCTCCCCCATACATGGGGGAGGATTGAGGTGGGGGCCAAACGACCTCGCACTCAAGAGGATTGAGGTGGGGGCCAAACGACCTCGCACTCAAGAGGAGCGAGGCGGCGGCCAAACGACCACGCACTTCTTTACTTCTGCATCGGCAGATTCAGCCCATGCGCCTTAGCACAGGCTTGCGCTTGCTCATAGCCTGCATCAGCATGGCGCATCACACCGGTGGCAGGATCGTTCCACAATACGCGACTCAGACGTGCATCGGCGGCTTCGCTGCCATCACAGACAATGACCACGCCCGCATGCTGTGAGAAGCCCATGCCCACACCGCCGCCATGGTGGAGGCTGACCCAGGTAGCGCCGCCCGCCGTGTTTAACAGCGCGTTGAGCAGCGGCCAGTCAGAAACGGCGTCGGAACCATCTTTCATCGCCTCGGTTTCACGGTTTGGCGAGGCAACAGAGCCGCAGTCCAGATGATCGCGCCCAATCACCACCGGCGCTTTGAGCTCACCGTTGCGCACCATTTCATTAAAAGCCAGCCCGGCACGATGACGTTCACCCAAGCCTAACCAGCAAATACGTGCAGGCAAACCCTGGAAGGCGATACGTTCCTGCGCCATATCCAACCAGCGATGCAGGCTGGCATGCTGTGGGAATAGCTCTTTCAGTTTGGCGTCGGTTTTGTAGATATCTTCTGGATCGCCCGAAAGCGCAACCCAGCGGAACGGGCCTTTGCCTTCGCAGAAGAGTGGGCGAATATAAGCCGGCACAAAACCTGGAAAATCAAACGCATTTTTCACGCCTTCATCCAGTGCGACCTGACGAATATTGTTGCCGTAATCAACGGTGGGAATGCCCATATGACAGAAGTCGAGCATCGCCTGTACGTGCACCGCCATTGATGCGCGCGCCGCTTTTTCTACCGCCTTGGGATTGCTGGATTTCTCCTGCTGCCAGCGCGCCAGATCCCAATCAATCGGCAGATAACCATTAAGCGGGTCATGCGCTGAGGTTTGATCGGTGACGATATCGGGGCGTGGGCCGCCCGCTTTAGCGCGTTTCACCAGCTCCGGCAAAATCTCTGCCGCGTTACCCAGCAAACCCACGGAAATGGCTTTTTTCGCTTGGGTCGCTTCTGCAATCAGCGCTAATGCTTCATCCAGCGAGGTGGCTTTGTGATCGACATAGCGGGTGCGCAGACGGAAATCGATACGTGATTCCTGACACTCAATCGCCAGCACACAGGCGCCCGCTAAGACACCTGCTAACGGTTGTGCGCCGCCCATACCGCCTAAGCCTGCGGTCAAAATCCAGCGTCCGCTGAGGTCGTTGTTGTAGTGCTGGCGACCCGCTTCAACAAACGTTTCGTAAGTGCCTTGCACGATGCCCTGGGCACCAATGTAGATCCATGAGCCGGCTGTCATCTGGCCGTACATCATCAACCCGGCTTTATCCAGTTCGTGGAAGTGATCCCAGTTAGCCCAATGCGGAACCAAATTCGAGTTTGCCAGCAGGACGCGCGGCGCATCGGCGTGAGTATGAAACACACCGACCGGCTTACCCGATTGAATCAGCAGCGTTTCATCAGGCTTTAACACTTCTAAAGAACGCAGGATCTGCTCGAAGCATTCCCAGTTGCGCGCCGCTTTACCGATGCCACCGTATACCACTAAATCTTCGGGGCGCTCGGCGACGTCGGGATCGAGGTTGTTCTGGATCATGCGGTAAGCCGCTTCAATCAGCCAGTTAGCGCAATGCAGTTCGTTACCGTGTGGTGCACGAACTTCGCGTGCTACGGCCTGAGACAGGGTTTCGCTCATTACAGGTTCCTTATTCAGCAGACGTTACAGCGCGCATACTCGGCAGCAGCGCAGTCAAGGATTGAGGCCAGGCGGTGCGACTTGCCCACTGACGCATGGCGTCGATGTCAGGTGCCAGCAGGCGATCTTCCTCAAGGAAAGCCACTTGCTCGCGAATGGTGCTGATTTCCTGCTCGATTAAGGCCGAACTTTGCAGCGGACGATGGAATTCAATGCCTTGTGCTGCCGCCATCGCTTCAATACCGACGACCGCAGCGGTGTTAAAGCACATGTCGCCCAGACGGCGTGCGGCGTAAGTCGCCATTGAAACGTGATCTTCCTGATTAGCGGAAGTTGGCAGGCTGTCAACGCTGCCCGGATGCGCCAGGGATTTGTTCTCAGATGCCAGCGCTGCCGCTGTCACCTGCGCGATCATAAAGCCCGAGTTCACACCGCCGTCGCGCACCAAAAAGGGCGGTAAGCCGGATAAACCAGTGTCGAGCAGCAGTGCCATACGGCGTTCAGAAATAGCGCCCACTTCAGCGATTGCCAGGGCGAGAATGTCAGCCGCGAAGGCCACCGGTTCAGCATGAAAATTACCGCCGGAAATGACGTCACCGGACTCGCTGAACACCAGCGGGTTGTCTGATGCGGCGTTGGCTTCAATTTGCAGGACGCGTGCGGCGTGGCTCAGGTTATCCAGACATGCGCCCATCACTTGGGGTACGCAGCGAATAGAGTAAGGATCCTGTACGCGACCGCAGTTAGCGTGCGAACCCAGAATTTCACTGCCTTCAATCAACGACGTCACTGCGGCGGCAACCGCAATTTGACCTTGCTGACCGCGTGCCTGATGAATGCGTGCATCGTAGGGCTTCAGCGATCCCTTGATCGCTTCCAGCGACAGCGCGCCCGCCATGAGTCCCGCTGCGAACAGATTTTCTGCTTCGAATAATCCCCGCAGCGCCAATGCGGTAGAGACCTGCGTGCCGTTGAGCAGCGCCAAGCCCTCTTTGGGGCCCAGTACGATGGGGGTTAATCCCACTTTGGCCAGGCCATCAACGGCAGAAATCAGCTCACCGTTAACACGGACCTGACCTTCACCTAATAACATCAGCGACATGTGCGCCAGCGGAGCCAGATCGCCAGACGCACCAACCGAGCCTTTTTCGGGGATGCAAGGCATGATGCCCGCGTTGAACAAAGCCAGTAGCGCATCAACCAGTTCGATACGCACGCCAGAATGTCCACGCGCCAGGCTTACGATCTTGGTAGCCAAAATCAGGCGCGTTACGTTATCCGGTAGCAAATTGCCCAAGCCGACACTGTGTGATAGCACCAGATTGCGTTGCAGATCGGCCAGACGTGACGTGGGAATTTGCGTCTGTGCCAGCTTGCCAAATCCGGTATTAATGCCATAAACCACGTTGCCAGAGGCGACGATAGCGTCAACGGTTTGCTGTGCCTGCACGATGGCGTTACGTGCCTGGTCATCAAGACTAAGCGAAACACCGCCTTGATAGATTGCGCGTAACGTAGCGAGATCCACCTCGCCTGGAACCAGGCGCAAATGCTGAGAAGAGCCTGACATAACCTACTCCTGTCTATACACGTTTGCTGGGGCTGTTAGCCGCTGTTAAGCGCATTGACCCCGCGGATTTATTCGAGTGAAGCATATGGGTTTAATCTTGTCTATCCTTGTATATACAATTAGCAAGGGCTGTGCCAAACCGATCACAAAAATCGTGCTTGTTGTCATCTGTAGTTGCGCTGTTATTACCGCAAAGGTTTGCACTGCAACGATGCGCCAGCTGCACTACCAACGTGCATCTACCTGATATGGATGTATATACATTTGCAGGTTGAGACAGTAAACTCGGGGTATTATCAGGATAAGGAACAGCAAATGGTCGAGCATACGGCGATAGCACAACTGGCTGCGGCCATGAGTGATGAACCCGCACCGATTTATCAGCGCGTTAAACAGGCAATCGTAAGTCAGATTCGTGAAGGGCACTGGAAAGCGAATCAGCGCGTGCCGTCAGAAAGCGAGTTGGTGAATGAGTTGGGCGTCAGCCGCATGACCATCAATCGCGCGCTGCGTGAGCTGACTGGCGAAGGTTTTTTAGTGCGAATGCAAGGCGTGGGCACCTTTGTCGCGGAGATGAAAGGTTACACCGCGATGCTGGAAGTGCATAACATCGCCGATGAAATCGCCCAGCGTGGGAATCTGCACAGTTGTAAAATTCTCGCCATCGGTCAGAACAAAGCCGATCCCGAGCAGGCCGCCGTTTTAGGGCTAAGCACCGGGCAAACCCTTTACCATTCGCTGATTGTTCATTATGAAAATGAGCTGCCGGTTCAGCTGGAAGATCGCCTGGTCAATCCGCTCGTGGCACCGGATTACCTGACGCAGGATTACCATACCTTTACGCCTTACACCTATTTGATGCGCGTCGCGCCACTGACGGCGGGCGAACATATTGTTGAAGCGGTATTACCGGATGCGCGTCAGCGTAAACATCTGGCGCTGGATGAGCACGAACCTTGCTTGCTGATCCGCCGCCAGACGTGGAGCGATACCAAAATCGTCACCTATGCGCGTTTACTGTATCCGGGTTCACGCTACAAGCTGCTGGGCCGATTCAAAGGACACGGCTGAGGCGGGTAAACAGCAGCTGCGCATCATCGCCTAAAGGCGTCAGCTGCAGCGTTTCATCCATCCACCAGACGCCCTGCTGGCGAGAAAGTGTTTCTCCGTTCGCCAGCTGCCATTCTCCGCATAACACCCACGCCACACCGTTTTCACTGCCAGCCTGTTTTGTCACCACCGCAACTGAAGATTGCCAGACATCACGCCGCGTCATGATATTGAAATCTTCACTGGCGCCCCCTTTAAGGCTGGCTTGCAGTGCCCACTCACCAGGGAAAGCCCAGGGTTGATGGGGGATCAGGCGATGCTGCAAAGTCGGTGTACTCAGCAAGACGTCATCACCGTGCAGCAGCGTGATAACCCGATCCACCCCTGGAAACAGTGAAAAATCCCCGTCCGCGGCAAGGGTGGCGATACTGGCGCGCCAGCCGAACTGCGCTTCACCAAGCGGAAAGCTGACGATCTCGCGCGTTTCGCCGCCGCCGTTGCGCCAGCGGCTAACCGGTAAATCAGCATAGGAAAAGCGCTTCATCGTAGTGCCGCCATGGCCTGTTTGAACCGCGCGGTGCAGGCTTCTTCTGCGGCATGATGACCGTCCTGGATAACGGCATTGCCCGCAACATACACATCACGAATCTGATCGCGCTGTCCGGCAAACAGCCAGCGATTAAGCAGGGCGCGATCGTCAATATGGCTAAACCAGGCATCATCCTTGAGCACCAGCCAGTCGGCGCGTTGCCCCACGGCGAGTCCACCGCTGCGAATGCCGCACGCCTGCGCGCCACCTTGCGCCGCCTGTTGCCATAACAGATCGCCCACCGAAGCTTGATGAGGCGTGGTGATGCGATTACGTCGGCGGTCACGCAGACGCTGCCCATATTCCAGCCAGCGCAACTCTTCCTGGGCGCTGAGCGAAACGTGGCTGTCGGAACCGATGCCCCAGCGTCCGCCCTGCGCGATGTAATCAACGGCGGGAAAAATGCCATCACCCAGATTAGCTTCTGTTGTTGGGCACAAACCCGCTACCGCACCGCTGGCTGCGAGTCGGCGAATTTCTTGCTCATCCAGATGTGTAGCGTGGATCAGGCACCAGCGCGCATCAACCTCAAAGCGGTTCATCAGCCAGGCCACCGGGCGCTCGCTGCTCCACGCCAGACTGTCATTGACCTCTTTTTCCTGCTCAGAGACGTGAATGTGCACCGGCAAAGCGGCGTCGCTGGTTGCCAGCACCTCGCGCATCTGCGCTTCGCTCACCGCCCGCAACGAATGAAAACAGAGACCTTGATTGTGCAGCGGCTTATTGCGCAGGTTGCTGTGCAACCAAGCCTGCTGCTGCAGATAGCGATCGGTTTGCTGAATAAAACGTTTTTGCCCGTCTGAAGGTGGCTGCGCACCAAAACCGCTGTAGCTGTAAAGCACCGGCAGCAGCGTTTGACCGATGCCAGCTGTCTCGGCTGCGTGAATCAGCTGCTGTAACATCGCATCATCAGGATAGGGCGCGCCATGCGGGTCGTGGTGCAGATAGTGGAATTCAGCGACCTGGCTGTAGCCGCCTTTCAGCATGTCGATGTAAAGCAGCGCGGCAATGTCGCCAACCTGTTCGGGCGTCAGGCGCTGCACCATGCGGTACATCAGATCGCGCCAGGTCCAGAAGCTGTCTTGAGGATCGCCAGCGACTTCTGCTAATCCCGCCATCGCACGTTGAAACGCATGTGAATGCAGGTTTGCCATCGCGGGGATCACGTCGCCATGCAGGGGCATCGCCTCTTGTGCCTGACTGTCGGGGATGATTGATTCAATGAATCCAGCCTGATTGACTGAAATACGCACCTGCCTGCGCCAGCCTTCAGTAAGCAGCGCGCGGGAGGCAAAAAAAGTCGCCATGGTTGATCCTCAACGGATGTGGTTGTATATACATATACATACTTTGATGCGCAGTGTAAATCTCAGGAGCGATGAGGTGACAACAGCAGATGACTTATCAATAGACAGCCTGTGGCTAGGGGCCGATCTGGTGACTATGCAGGGCGGTAAGTACCAGATCATCGAAGATGGCGCACTGGCGGTAAAAGCCGGGAAGCTGCACTGGGTAGGGCCGCGTGAAACGATGCCGGCGTTTCACGCGCGTGAGCAGCATCAACTTTCGGGTGGCATCATCACGCCGGGTTTGGTGGATTGTCACACCCATTTGGTGTTTGGCGGCAATCGCAGCCAGGAGTTTGAGCAGCGATTAAATAACGTTAGCTACGCTGAGATTGCTGCGCAGGGCGGCGGTATTCTTTCTACCGTGCGTGCCACGCGCGCGGCCTGCCAGCAGGAGTTAGTGGCTTCTGCGCGCTGGCGACTGGATCGCTTACTGGCAGAAGGCGTGACTACGGTTGAAATCAAATCGGGTTATGGTCTGGATGAAGAGAGTGAGCTGCGCATGTTACGGGCGATTCGTGAGTTAAGCGAAAGCGTGCCAGCGGATGTGCTCGCGACCTGTTTAGCCGCCCACGGTTTCCCGCCAGAATTCAAACACAATCCCGACGGCTGGATTGATGTCATCTGCAATCAGCTATTGCCGCAGGTAAAAGCGAAAGGGCTGGCGGATGCGGTCGATGCTTTTTGCGAACATCTGGCTTTGTCGCCTGCACAGGTGGCGCGTGTGTTTGATCAGGCAACAGCGTTGGGCTTGCCGGTTAAGTTACACGCAGAACAGCTTTCATCGCTAGGCGGTGCCGCACTGGCAGCGCGTTACGACGCGCTTTCTGCCGATCACCTGGAATACGCCACGGAAGATGATGTTAAGGCCATGGCGCAGCATGGAACGGTTGCGGTGTTGCTGCCGGGCGCGTTTTATCTGCTGCGTGAAACTCAGCGTCCACCGGTTGAACTGTTCCGCCATTATGGCGTGCCGATGGCGCTGGCAAGCGATGCGAATCCTGGCACATCACCGGCATTATCCCTGCGCTTGATGTTAAACATGGGTTGCACGCTATTTGGCATGACACCGGAAGAGGCGCTGGCAGGCGTGACGATTTGGGGAGCAAAAGCGCTTGGACTGGAACAGACTCATGGCACGCTTGAAGCGGGCAAAGTCGCCAGCTTCGTTCATTGGCCATTAGCCCGTCCGGCAGAATTGGTTTACTGGTTGGGTGGTGAGCTGCCCTGTAAAGTCATCTATCGTGGAGAAGCACAATGAGCAATGAAAAAATCAGCGAAACAAGCAGTGAATCCACCTGTTTTCACTTTACCCAAGGCAAGATCCCGCTGCTGGTTAGCATTCCGCACGCGGGTACGCTGCTTACGCCAGAGGTTGAAAACGCGTTGAGCGATGCCGCGCGCAGCTTGCCGGATACCGATTGGCACATTCCGCTGTTGTACGATTTTGTGCGCGATTTGGGTGCCAGCGTGATCATTGGCCGCTACTCACGCTTCGTCGTTGACCTTAATCGTCCGCCCGACAACCAACCGCTGTACACCACCGCAACCACGGGTTTGTTTCCCGAAACGCTGTTTGATGGCACACCGACCTTCGCGGAAGGAAAAACGCCAAGCGCTGAACAGCGCCAAAGCTATATTGATCACATCTGGCAACCTTATCATCAGCAAATTCAACATGAGCTGGCGCGACTCAAAGCCGAATACGGTTATGCCTTGCTGTTTGATGCCCACTCGATTGCCAGCGTGATTCCTCGCCTGTTTGAAGGACGCCTGCCGGATATCAATATTGGTACCAACGACGGTGCCAGCTGTAGCCCAGCGGTGATTAACGCTATTCAGGCTGTGTGTGCTGAACAAGATAAATACAGCTGGGTGCTGAATGGGCGCTTCAAGGGCGGTTACATTACTCGCGCCTACGCGCAACCTGATGAGAATGTGCAAGCGGTGCAGCTCGAACTGGCGCAATGCAATTACATGGATGAAACACCCCCCTTTGCCTGGCGACAAGAGCGTGCCACCGCGCTACAGAAGGTGTTGAAGCCGCTGATACAGGCATTTATCGAACAAGGAAAGGTGTAAACAAGCGCGTCGAGAAGACGCGCTGTGATGCTTTATGCCCGACGAGCATCCGGGCGCACTAAATCAAAACGCTGCGCTTCAGTGATGCTGTAATAGGCGCTCGGTCCGCCAGCGCGCAGAATCGGCTCGGCTTTGGCGGTTTGATAAATGCCATTTTCCAGCAGCGTTTCATCGATATGAATCGCCACCGCTTCACCCAATACCAACCAGCTATCAATCGGCTGACCTTCTGCATCCTGCAACTGAATGAGCTGCGTGAGCTTGCATTCAAAATTAACCGGGCTTTCCGCCACTAAACTCGGCTTGACCTGCGAGGCGGGCAACGGCGTTAAGCCAGCAATAGCAAACTCATCCTGATCGGCGGGCACCGAAGCGGAGCTCTCGTTCATCGCTTCTGCTAACGAACGCGTTGCCAGGTTCCAGACAAATTCTTTGGTCTCAGAAATATTCTGCACACTGTCTTTCCATCCGCTGCTGGCGAAACCGATGATGGGCGGATGATAATTAAAGCAGTTGAAGAAGCTGTAAGGCGCGAGGTTGCGATGACCGCTGGCGCTGATGGAACTGATCCAACCAATTGGGCGTGGCCCAACAATCGCATTGAGAGGATCGTGCGGCAATCCGTGACCTGCGCGCGGTTGGTAAGAGTAACGTTTGTGCGTCATGAAATCTCCGATAGCGTTTTTTGTTTTATCTTAGTCTTACAGCATTGATTGAGTCGGCGAGAATTGTGTAAGCGGATTGTGCGAAGCCGCGTAGTTGTCTCAACGCGACGCTCTTCGCATATTCATTATTTATTTTCAGCGATGCACAGCGTATTGTACGCGCGCCCGAATAATTGAGAGAAAGTATGAAAAAGTCAGCCAGTTCGTCACCGTTCCATGCCCGTAATCGCCATCAAAGTGAATACGATTTTGCCGCCTTAATCGCTGCACATCCACCGCTGGCGGTGAAAGTGCGCCCTAATGGTTATGGCGTGCAGTCGGTGGATTTTGCCGATCCCGAGGCGGTGATGCTGCTGAATCAGGCCTTGATCAAGCTGTTTTACGGCATTGACTGGCAACTTGCGCCGGGTTCACTCTGTCCGCCCGTGCCGGGCCGTTCAGATTATGTGCATTATCTGGCTGATCTGCTGGCGCTGGATAATCAAGGAAAAATCCCGATGGCCGATGTGCTGGATATCGGTTGCGGTGCGAACTGCATCTATCCGCTGATCGGTCAGGCTGAATATGGCTGGCGCTTCACCGGCACTGAAATTGATGAAAGCGCATTGAAAGCCGCAAATCAAATCGTGGCTGCGAATCCCGGTTTGCAGCGCAATATTCGCCTGCGCCGTCAAAAAAACAGCGATGCTATTTTGGCGGGTGTCGTGAACAAGAACGATTTTTTCCACGCCGTGATGTGTAATCCACCGTTCCATGCCTCTGCCGCTGAAGCTGCGGCCAGTTCACAGCGTAAAGTGCGTAATTTGGGTCTGGAGAAATCCGCACCGCTGAACTTTGGTGGTCAACATAATGAGTTATGGTGCGTCGGCGGCGAAAAAGCCTTTGTCAGCAAAATGATTCAGGAAAGCGTGGCGCTGGCGCGTCAATGCATCTGGTTCACGTCGCTGATCTCCAGCAAAGATAATCTGGCTGCGCTGGAAAAACAGTTGCAGGCGCTGGATGTAGAGGTTCGCGTAGTGAACATGGCGCAGGGCCAGAAACAGAGCCGCTTCCTGGCCTGGTCATTTATGCCTGCCGCGACACGCGCGCAGCGTTTACGTTAACCCAACGTTTGCTTATTGCTTCCGCCACCTGCATTCAGGTGGCGGATGTTCTGTTTGTGGCACCGACAAAAAATACCGCAGTTATTGCGGGGCCGGTAACGCCGGTAAGCTGGCGGCGCCTGCAACGTCAGGCCCGGTTTGCATCACTTCCACCGTTTGGTGCGGCGCTTTGATGCCTGCAGCATCAAAATGCTTCTTCACCTTTTCATCTAAAGCAAAACGTACCGTCCACTGCTTAAGCGGCTGGGTGGTAAACGAGACGCGCACAGTAAATGCCTGGTTAGTCAGCCCGACTAAGCCTGCAAAGTTTGGTTCGCCAATGACCATGCCGCGAATCTCTGGGTTTTCCAGCAGTTCATTTACCGCCGCCTGCAGCGCTCGATTAGCGCGTTCCGTATCCTCATTACGATCGACATCATAGTTCGCAACAAACGAGCCGATACCGCGCACAAAGTTGGCGAAGGTGGTGATCGAAGACCAGGGAATGATGTGATAAGCGCCGGTATCCTGACGTACGCCAACAGATCGAATTGACATGCGCTCGACCGTGCCGGTAATGGCGCCTATCGTCACCAAATCGCCGGTGTTCATGCCATTCTCAAACTGAATAAAAATGCCGGTAATAATGTCCTTCACCAGCGTTTGTGAACCGAAGGAAACCGCTAACCCCAAGGCACCTGCACCCGCCAGCAGAGGCGCAATATTGACGCCAATTTCTGACAGTAAAATCATGATGGTAATGGTGCTAATCACCACGGCTAACGCGTTGCGGAACAGTGTCAGCAGCGTACGTGTGCGGGCGCTGGGCATTGGACGGCCATGTGAATCAGAGGCGAGACGGCTTTCAATCAAACTCGCCAGCACCGTCCAGCCGATCGCGGACAGCAGTAAAATCATCACGATGCGGATCAGGATATCCACCATTTTTTCGCCAGCACCAATGGTTAGCCAATGCCAAAGATCAAACAGGTTCCAGGCATTAAGTAGCAGTAGCAAGGTGGCAAAAACCGTGAGAATGCGGGCCAGCTTTAGCATGGCGCGAACCCAGTCATTCACGCGCTTTTGCAATTCAGGGTAATTGCGGCGCAGATCGGGTGACAAAATAATGGTTTTACCTATCCAGCGCGTCAAAATACCGGAAACAAAAGCGGCAATGCCGACAATGGCCAGGCTGCGTACCGTGGCGGACATCATAAATTTCAGGCTGTCGCCGGGATTGAAAATCGAAAACAAAAACAGCGCGATAAAATACGCGCTCGCCAACCAGTGCCAGAACAGCGCAAACGCTCGAATGAAGAAGGCAAAAAAGGCCATGCTGCGGTTGGCTAACCCAATCAACGCATTATGAATATTGCGTTTGTTACTGAATATCAGCCACTGCGCCCAACAGGTCATGATCGCCATAATGGCAATGTTCAGTAGCGCTGCAATTTGCACGTTCACCTGATTAGACACAATCGGCACGATCACCAATAAACCGTAACCCATAATGCCGCTGAGCCAGCTTAGCCGCGTATTCCAGTAGCTGGCGCGCTCATCGTTGAGATGAAAAAAACGGAGTTCAGGAAAATGCGGGCAGAAAATCAGGCGCAACAGCGCTTTAAAAAATTCGATCAAGGCAAAGGCGTTGAGGAACAAACCCTGCTGATAGGCGATAGTGCGGCTACCGCCGTGAAAGTTATCGCTGATAATTTGGCCGATAAATAACGCCAGCGCCAGCAGCAGCAGGTCAATGATAAACGCACCAATGATGGTAGCGGGAAGATGTAGCCAGTTACGGTGATCGCGGTTTTTCTGTCGTCCCCATGCTCCAAGACGTTGATAGAGTGGATAAACCAAACGACGCAGCAGCCAGTAAAGGGAAAACATCGCCAAGGCCAGGCCGGAAAAATGGTTTACCGCATTCACAAAGGTCACGGGATTAAAGGGCTTATGTGGCGCGTAGAGAATATTGTCGTGCAGCCGAATGAATTGCGTAGCGGCTTCACCGCCATATTGGCGCGTCATATCGGTGAGCCCTTGCAGCACGGTCTTTTCTTCCGGCTCCTCGGTTGGCGGTGCCAGTTCTGGTGTACCGGTATCGGTGGGTGTCGCGGCGGCATTACGCAGTTGCTCAATTAATTCCTGGCGGGACTGATCGTTATCAAGAATGTTTGCCAATGCCGCATACGCGGCTTTTTTATCACTCAGGCCAGGTTCTTGCGCATTACCTGAATCGGTTTTGGTTTGTTGTGCCGCAACAGCGGCTTGGGGCAATGAAACGGCTTGTGCTGTAGGTAGCGTAATGAAAAATAACAGACAGAGCAGAATCCAACGCCGCAAAAATGTGCGGGGTGGGCAGGCTGACAACATGGCTTTCTCCTTAGCAACATGCTTGCTTCACAAGAGAAAAAGTATAGTCAGGGATGGCGAATCAAAATTCTGAAAGAAGAAGGGCAGATAAAAAAGGGCCGCAATCTTATAAAGCGGCCCGTTTTATCAAGAGACGTGCTGCAAGAATTCGCGCAGACGATCGCTCGGTGGATTGCTGATTAACGCATCGGGATTGCCATCTTCAGCAATGCGGCCTTTGTCGATGAAAATCAGGCGTGAGGCAACTTTCTGAGCGAAGCCAACTTCATGGGTGACGATCACCATGGTCATGCCTTCTTCGGCCAAATCCTGCATCACTTTTAACACTTCGTGACGCAGTTCAGGATCGAGCGCGGAGGTTGGCTCATCAAACAGCATCATCTTAGGCTTCACCGCCAGCGCACGCGCAATCGCGACGCGTTGCTGCTGACCACCAGAAAGTTCAGAAGGGAAGTGGTGGGCGCGTTCCGCCAGACCGACTTTGCCCAAGAGTTCCTGCGCCAGTGCGCGCGCTGCCTCTTTTTTCGCACCACGGACGCGAATCGGTCCAAAAGCGACGTTATCCAATGCGCTCATCTGTGGAAACAGATGGAACTGCTGGAACACCATCCCCGCTTCCTGGCGGATCAGACGCTCATCAACTTTGGGGTCATTCACTTTTAATCCATCAACAATCAGCTCGCCGCTGGTGATCTCTTCCAACTTATTGATGCAGCGTAGCAGCGTGGATTTACCTGAACCAGAAGGGCCGATAATCACCACCACTTCACCCTGATTAATCTTCAGGTCGATGTTATGCAGCACCTGCGTTTTACCAAAATGCTTCGAGACGTCTTTAAATTCAATCACAGGATTTTCACCCTTTTTTCAATACGGCGCAGCACAAAGCTCAACACCAGCGTAATCACCAGATAAATGATCGCAACCGCGCTCCAGATTTCCAGTGCACGGAAGTTACCGGCAATAATTTCCTGACCCTGACGTGTCAGTTCCGCCACGCCGATAACGATGAACAGCGAGGTGTCTTTAATGCTGACAATCCACTGGTTGCCCAGCGGTGGCAACATGCGGCGCAGCGCCAGCGGCATAATGACATAACGCAAGGTTTCACGGCGTGACAGGCCAAGCGCCAATCCGGCTTCGCGAAAACCTTTATTAATGGATAACACCGCGCCGCGCGTGATCTCCGCGATATAGGCACCCGAGTTAATCATGATAGTGACAACCGCTGCGCTGAACGGATCAATGCGCAAGTCCGGGAAAGCCATGGGCAAGGCGAAATAGATGAACATTACCTGCACCACGATTGGCGTGCCGCGGATAATTTCAATGAACACCAGTGCGAGGTTGTTGGTGAACCAACCGCCGTAGGCGCGGGCAAAACCTGCGACCAAACCGATGATCAACCCCCCAATCAGCCCAATAACGGAGATGATTAAGGTCAGTTTGGCGCCTTCAAGCAGCGCGGGCATGGCTGGCCAGATAACGCTCCAGTCGAACTCCATGGTGAACTCCAGATATGTTGCGATGGAAAAAAGCAGGGAAATGTTCCCTGCTGAAAATTAAATCGAGCTCAAATTATTATTTAGGTTCGCTGCCGAACCATTTTTTGTACAGCTCGTTGTAAGTCCCGTTTTCTTTAATGGTCTTCAATGCGCCGTTTACTTTTTCACGTAAATCGTCGCTGCCTTTCGGGAAGGCGATACCATATTGCTGAGCTTCAATTGAGTCGCCTACCGCTTTGAAGCGGCCTTTACCGGCGGTGTTGATGAAGTACAGAATATTTGGCGTGTCGTGCAGTACAGCGTCAGCACGGTTGGTGCCAAGCTCCATATAAGCGCTGTCAATATTTGGGAACTGGCGCAGATCTTTAGATTTGATATTCGCTTTAGCGTATTCGACCGAACCGGTTCCGCTTTTCACTGCCACGACTTTGCCGTTCAGATCGCTGATGCCTTTGATGTCGTTTTCGTTGTTACGCACCATCACCAACAAGCCGCTTTTGTAGTAACCGTCAGAAAACTCAATGGCTTTTTTACGTTCTTCGGTAATGGTAATACCCGCTAACGCCAGGTCAACGTTGCGCGTTTGCAGTGCAGGAATGATGCCGCTGAAGTCCATCGGTTTCAGGGTGTAATCCAGTTTCAGTTCTTTCGCGATAGCTGCCCACAAATCAACGTCAAAACCGACGTATTTGTCGCCTTGCTTAAATTCGAAAGGAACAAAGGCGGTGTCAGTTGCGACAACCAACTTCTTTTCAGCTGCGGTAGAAGAGAGTGAGAAGGCCAGCGCCAGCGCGGCCACAGAGACTTTAAACAGTGACTTCATCATTTTTCCTTATTACTACAAGGTTATAAAACCCGTGTTTGCGGCTTGTCATATGAAAGAATTATGCCAACTTTGCAAAATCTCTAAAATCAGTGAGTTGGACAGGCTGGCTGACACGATTTTGCATCGCATTAGCGCTTTGCACTAAAATGGCGCCCTATATTGGTGCGTGTGGTTATTTTGGTGCAACAGGAAGTGTGACGTAAAAGCGGAGGCGGTAAAAATCTGAAAGGGAAAACTGTTAACGAAGTCATAAAAAGCCGGTAACAAGGCATAAAAAAAGGCGGGTTTCCCCGCCTGATTTATCATGTTGAACGTTAACTTATAACTTATTCGATATTAGCTTCGATAAACCACAGGAACTTATCGAGGTCACGTGACGCTGCGGTAAAGATATCAGCGGTATCTTCATCCTTCACTTCAGTGATGGCTTTACGTACATCGTTAGCAACCAGACCGTAGCGATCTGCCAGTGCTTTCAGATGATCCTGTACGCTATGAATATTCAGCGGATAGCTTTGCAGTGGCGTTTTATCACTCACCACCTGCGCTGTACCGAGTGCTACGCCGCCCAACTGCACAACGCGTTCTGCAATCGTGTCCTGATGATCGGTAATTGTGGTGCGGAAGCCGTCCAGCATCTCATGCACACCAATAAAGTTCGCACCGCGCATGTTCCAGTGCGCTTGCTTAGTGATCAACGACAGGTCAATGAACTCCACTACCAGCCGGTTCAGCACCTCGATGGTGGCTTTTTTATCGTTTTCAGCCACGTCATTACGGGTGTAAATGAGATCAGAAGAATTTGTTTTAACCAGTTTAGCGGTACTCATCGTTTCAGTCCTCTCTTTGATGGTTGTCCTAGTCAAGTACGGGAATAAGTATAGCAGCGCTTTGGGAGTTTGCAGTAACGGCTATGCCGATGGCTGAAATAGAGCACTTCCTGGTTATAAATAAGCATTTAGCCAAGGTGGTTAATGCAATGTTAAATTTAGAGTGAGCTAAAAATTTAATATTTACAGGTGGTTAGGTTAATGTGTCAATGTGGTATATCTGACTGTTTCAAAATAATACGGTAAAAGCCGTTCGTTAATTAAGAAGGCTTATCAAGATTAATACGCTTGTTATTTGGCCCGCTTTTTCACAGGTCAAATAATTTATTTTGGCGCTGCATTATTTAACTCAACCTCACTTAACCGGTTCTTTTTTGGCTTCATTGTGAGTGTCGAACCGGCAGAAGCTATGATGATCGCCAGCAAGGCAAGACATTGTTGTCCATTCAGGGTTTCGCCAAGAAAAAGCATGCCCGATAACGCTGCCATCGCGGGTTCCAGACTCATCAACGTACCAAAAATGCGTGCCGGTAAGCGGGTTAACGCGATCATTTCAAGAGAATAGGGGATGGCACTGGAAAGCAGAGCGACCAGCAACGCAATGGGAAGCACGCTCCAGTGCCAGATGCCGCTTTCCGCAAAAGTCAGACCCAGCGGCACAAAAATAACAGAAGCAATCAACGAACCCATCGCCACGGTGGCAGGACCGTGTTCCGCGCCCGCACGTTGCCCCGCCAAAATATAAAATGCCCAACATGCGCCTGCGCCAACAGCGCATGCTGCACCCAGCGGATCGATTGCCGTCATGTTCGCGCCGAACGGCAGCAAAAACCATAATCCAATCACGGCCAGCACGACCCAGACAAAATCCAGCAAGCGGCGTGAACCAAGCAGTGCAAGCGTTAAGGGACCGGTGAATTCCAGCGCAACCGCCACGCCAAGCGGCACGGTACGAATAGAAAGATAAAACAAGAAGTTCATAGCGCCGAGCGCCAGGCCATACATCAATAGCGGCATGCGCTGCGCACGCGTGAAATGTAGACGCCACGGCTTAAAAATTGCACAGAGAATAAGCGTCCCCAGCCCTAAACGTAACGCTGTAATCCCGGTGGCACCCACAGTGGAAAAAAGCGACTTGGCCAGCGATGCGCCGCCTTGCAGTGAAAGCATCGCGATGAGCAGTACCGCAATAGGCATTAAAACCGGTGCGAGATTTCTTAGGGGTGAGGTAGGTGACATCCTGTGGCTACATCCTGATCATTTACTTAACAAGTGCACAGTGTAATGGAATTTATGGGCAAAAGAGACGATGGCGCGTGGTTTAAATTTGGTTTAACTGCGCATGAATTGCGCAATTTCAGCGCCAATTTAGTAAAGAAACGTCAGGATTTTTTAGGATTTTACTTAAAGCGGAAATTAAAAGACGAAAAGTTTATTGCAGAAAAATGATGGTTTTTATAAGAAAAAAGAATGACATAGGATCGTGCATTAACGTCCTGTTACACCAAACTTTCTGTTAGACAATAAAATCTGGGCAGAGTTTCTCGCTATTTTTTGTTATATTTTCAGCGTTGTCAGGAGAGTAGTACTTTCACATTTGAGGTGGTTATGAAAAAAATTGCATGTCTTTCAGCACTGGCCTGTGTTCTGGCTGTATCCGCAGGTTCCGCAATGGCGCAAAGCACTGTATCTGGTGGCTATGCGCAGAGCGATTATCAGGGCGTTGCTAACAAAGCTAACGGCTTCAACCTGAAATACCGCTACGAAGACGGTTCTAACCCACTGGGTTGGATCGGTTCTTTCACTTACACCGAGAAAGATCGTACCGAAGCTGGCGTTTATAACAAAGGCCAATACTACGGCATTACCGGTGGTCCTGCTTTCCGTCTGAACGACTGGGCAAGCATCTACGGTGTTGTTGGTCTCGGCTACGGTAAGTTCGAGCAGAACACTACCGCATCACGCGACAAATCTGATTCAAGCGACGTAGGTTTCTCTTACGGCGCAGGTATGCAGTTCAACCCAATCGAAAACGTTGCACTGGACGTGGGCTACGAGCAGAGCCGCATCCGTAACGTTGACGTTGGCACCTGGATTGCTGGCGTAGGTTACAGCTTCTAAGTTCAGCTTAGACTGCCTATTCCAAAACGGCCCTTAATGGGCCGTTTTTTCGTTTCTGCACTTCTTCGTCTTTTCTCACCTTATTCATTGACCTTTCCCACCATCATTGAGTCAGGCGCGCACTTTTTCGACTCAGAAATGCACTGCGCTTTCCAGATTCGGATGAACATTTAAACGGATGGTTGAACAACGCAATGTCGCAGATTAAAAGGGCACAAACTAACGAAGCGAGCGCGGTCGAAGGGGAGTTAACAAAATTGGTAGCCCTTCAGCATTAATGTGAAAGGCTTAAAATGCGGGATGTTTAGCCGCGCCAGATCAGGTTTTGGCAGCGACGATTGTCAGTTTTTTTACCGAGCAATTTTTCGATCAACATCAGACGAAGCGTAAAAGGGGAACGCGTCAGCAGGCACAACCAGGATTTTATATCCACGGACGTTGTTTTTTCAGCCTGGAAGCATTTGCTGCAATCTAAACAGCTTTTTAGGGTGCTCATAGAATCACCTCCCAATGAATGTTGACGCAAAAGTAAGCAGAGATCGTCAATTAAGCTTAGAACAACAGCAATGATGAAAAAGGATCTTGCACGATCTTCACTGGCTGACCAGCGTTGCTGCTTACATTATCGACAAATATAGCATTGGCTATATCCTTTAGCCAATGCTAATTAGGAAAAATTTGAGCTTCTTTGCACCTGGTTTACAATGAGCGCAGCTAATCCGTAGAGCAGGTTGAATACGGATAATAATAAAGAGGAAGTTGAATGAGTCGTCGTGCTAAAAGCGTGGTTTCTGCCCCGCAAGGACCACTAAAAGATATTGAAGAGCATGTCGAAGGTTTTCGGCAGGTGCGTGAAGCGCATCGCCGTGAACTTATTGATGACTACGTTGAGCTAATCTCTGATTTGATTGGTGAATTTGGCGAAGCGCGTCAGGTTGATATGGCTGCGCGCCTCGGTGTCTCACAGCCGACGGTGGCGAAAATGCTGAAGCGCCTGAGCATCGCCGGTTTGGTTGAGCAGGTTCCTTATCGCGGCGTGTTCTTAACCAGTGAAGGCGAAAAGCTGGCGGAAGAGAGTCGTGCACGCCATTACATTGTTGAAACCTTCTTGTTAGCGCTGGGCATTAGTCCAGAAACCGCGCGCCGCGACTCTGAAGGCATTGAGCATCACGTCAGTGATGAAACGCTGGCCGTTTTCCAGAAATTCTACGAAAATCGCTAACCTTTAAGGCGAACGGCCAACATGCCCACTCTTTTTCGCTCCTTTTTGCATGACCGAATTTTGCATCTGCTGTTAATCATTGGAGCGATCTTGCTGTTTCTGGCCAACTTTCGTTGGTCAGACCTGCCTGGCGCCGTGGACTGGCATACCATTATTACGCTGACAGGATTGTTGATCCTGACAAAGGGATTAGAAGTCAGCGGCTATTTTGATGTGCTAGGCGAGCGATTAATCAGCCGTTTTAAGCATGAGCGGGCATTGGCCTTGTTTATGGTGTTAGCCGCGGCGCTGCTTTCTACCTTTCTGACGAACGATGTTGCACTGTTTATTTTGGTGCCGCTAACGTTAACGCTACGAAAATTCTCTCGCTTACCCCTTTCACGTTTAATCATTTTTGAAGCGTTGGCGGTCAATGCTGGCTCGTTGCTAACGCCGGTCGGTAATCCGCAAAATATTTTGCTATGGAGCCACGGTTCTCTCAGCGTGGCGGGATTTATCGGGCAGATGTTTCCCTTGGCGGCCTGGCTGCTGCTGAGCCTGGTTGCATTGACCTGGTGGAGCTTTTCAACGCGAGAAATACAAAAACATCAAAATAATGAAACGCATCAATGGCGGAAGCCGCTGTTTGCGGTGAGCGTCTTGCTGTATGTGCTGTTTATTGCCGCGTTGGAATGGCATCTCACTGGCTGGGCACTCCTGTTGATTGTGCTGTGCTTTTTAATCATGGCGCGCCCGGTTTTGCTCAATATCGACTGGAGCTTGCTGGCAGTTTTTATCGCCATGTTTGTTGATGTCTATTTACTCACGCGCTTGCCCGTTTTACAGGCGCATTTCGATGCGATTACGCATCTTGGCGACGGCGCGCTTTACTTGCTGGCTATCGCGTTATCACAAGTTATTAGCAACGTACCGGCGACTATTCTGCTGCTGCAAAAAGTGCCTTCTTCAGAGGTGCTCGCATGGGCAGTAAATATCGGTGGCTTCGGTCTGCTGCCTGGTTCTCTTGCCAATTTGATTGCCTTGCGCATGGCAAAAGATCGCCGCGTTTGGTGGCGCTTTCATCTCTTTTCCCTGCCATTGCTCGCCTGGGCAATGTTGAGCGGCTGGCTGCTGCTGCGCCTGATTTCCTGACATCATTTCGTCCTGCTAATGAATTAATTGGCAGGACGTGCGTCTTTCATCAAGTTATGTAAAGTTGCACTGGAATTTGTCAGTTTCCCATCTAAGGTTAATTTGACCTTTTATGCCCGGGAATTAGGGCCTTAGCCAGTGATGGGAACTATGAGCGAGAAAGATCAACGCGAGCCACGCCAGGAAGACGCTGATAACGCGGCGGATAAAAACAGTCAGTCACAAGAAAACCAGAATAACGATGAACCCGAACGTAAACGCCCCGGTAAAAAACCGCTGATTATTTTAGCGATTATCGTTGTGGTGATGCTGATCGTCGGCTTCTATTTCTGGTTTAGTACCCGCAATGAAGAGACCACTGACGATGCCTTTACCGAAGGTGATGCGGTCACTATTGCGCCCAAAGCCTCAGGTTATGTCGTCAAACTGCTGGTTAAAGATAACCAGCGGGTGAAAAAGGGTGATTTGCTGGTTGAGATTGATCCCAGTGATACCAGTGCGCAGCGCGATCAGGCTAAAGCCCAGCTTGGCTTAGCGCAGGCGCAATTACATCAGGCGCAGGCGCAACTGGCGCTGTCTCGCGTTCAATATCCGGCGCAGCGCGATCAGGCGTTAGCCGATCAAGCCAAAGCGCAGGCAAATATGATGAATGCCCAGGCCGATTATCGTCGTCAGCGCGGTGTTGATCCGCGTGCGACCAGCCAACGCAATATTGATACAGCGAATGCGCAACTGCGTTCCGCGCAGGCACAACTGCAAAGTGCCAAAGCACAAGTTGAAGTGGCCTCTCAGGTTGCGTTGCAAATTCGTCAGCAAGAAACCAATGTCGAAGCGCGTCAGCAACAGGTTGAACAGGCTAAAGCGCAACTCAACACGGCAGAGTTAAACCTTTCATACACCCAGGTTCGCGCACCTTACGACGGATTCGTGACGAAACGTAATGTTCAGGTCGGTACGCTGGTGCAGGCTGGCAGCTCACTTTTCTCGCTGGTGTCAGCCGATATCTGGATTACGGCCAACTTTAAAGAGTCGCAACTTGAGCGCATGAACCCAGGCGATAAAGTGGCGATCACTGTCGATGCCTGGCCAGACATGAAGCTGGAAGGGCATGTCGACAGTATTCAAATGGGTTCCGGCTCGCGCTTCTCGACCTTCCCGTCGGAAAATGCCACCGGCAACTACGTAAAAATTGTTCAACGCGTACCGGTGAAAATCGTTATTGACCACGGTTTAGATCCCAACCATCCGCTGCCGCTGGGTCTGTCGGTTGAACCGAAGGTGACGGTGGAATGAGCCCAACGCAGAGCTGGAAACCCGCCAGTAATCCGTGGCTAGTTGCCATCACGGTTACGCTGGCGGTGTTTATGGAGATCCTTGACACCACGATCGTCAACGTAGCGTTGCCGCACATCGCGGGTTCGCTCTCTTCCAGCTACGATGAGTCAACCTGGGTGTTGACCTCGTATCTGGTGGCAAACGGCATCGTGCTGCCCATCTCTGCCTTTTTCAGTCGCCTGTTTGGCCGCAAGCAGTTTTTCTTGATCTGCATTGTGATGTTCACCATCTGCTCATTCCTGTGCGGTATCGCCACCGAACTGTGGCAAATCATTCTGTTCCGCGTATTACAGGGGTTTTTCGGCGGAGGCTTGCAGCCGGTGCAGCAATCGGTGCTACTTGACTACTTCAAGCCGGAAGATCGCGGCAAAGCCTTTGGTCTCTCCTCTATCGCCATCATTGTTGCGCCAGTGATCGGGCCAACGCTTGGTGGCTGGATTACGGATAACTACAGCTGGCGCTGGGTATTTTTCATCAACATTCCGGTAGGAATTTTAACCGTAATGGCGATCTATCAACTGCTGGAAGATCCGCCGTGGGAACGCAAGTGGGCTAAAGGCCGCCTGAAGATCGACTACATTGGCATATCACTGATTACCCTCGGGCTTGGCTGTTTACAGGTGATGCTGGATCGCGGTGAAGATGAAGACTGGTTTTCTTCAAACTTCATTGTGTTGTTTGCTATTTTGGCGGTTATCGGCATCGTTGGCGCGGTTTACTGGCTGATGTATGCGCGTAAACCGGTGGTCGATATCCTGGTGATGAAGGATCGTAACTTTTGGGTGGCGGGTTTATTGATGGCGGGTATGGCGATGATCCTGTACGGCAGTTCGGTGGTATTACCGCAGCTGGCACAGCAGGATTTGGGTTATACCGCAACCTGGTCTGGTTTGGTGTTATCGCCGGGCGCCGTGTTGATCGTGATGACCATTCCGCTGGTGCTTAAGCTGATGCCGATCGTGCAGACGCGCTATATCATCGCCTTTGGTTTTAGCTGTCTTGCCGTGGCGTTTTTCTATTCGGCAACCTTAACGCCGAATGTCGATTTTACCACGCTGGTGTTGATGCGTAGTGCTCAGTCAATTGGCCTGGGTTTCTTGTTTGTTCCTTTGACCACCATCGCTTTTGTCACCATTCCGCAACGACTGAATGCCGATGCCTCCGCGCTGTTTACCATGTTTCGCAATGTGGCAGGATCGATTGGGATCTCACTTTCTACCGCGGCTATCACCGAGCGTGAACAGGTGCGGTCGGCGCACATGGTGCACAACATGACACCGCTCAATGAGCCGTTCAATCTTACCGTGCAGCATTGGGCGCAGGCGATCCGTGACTTTACGTCGGCTGTTGGCGATCCGATCACCTTAGCCACCGGGCAGCTTTATCAAGAGATGATTGCCCAGTCGCGCATCCTCGCTTATATCGACGTCTTTTCAGGTTTGAGCATCGTCGCCCTGATATTGATTCCATTTTGTTGGCTGCTGTCGCCGATTAAAAGCGAAGGCAGTGCAGGAGCACACTGACATGAAGTTTATGTTTTCTCGCGGCCTCAAACCGTTGAGCTTATTAACACTGGCAATGTGGCTGGCAGGTTGCGCCGTTGGGCCCGATTATCAGGCACCGAAACCGCAAATGCCGGGCGGTTACAACTCGCTGGAATCACAAGAAGCCTCTAAACCGCGATCGTCAGCGATCAACGCCCGTTGGTGGCGCAGCTTCAATGATCCGCAACTCGACAGCCTGATTGCGCGTGCCATTGAAGGCAACCTGACGCTGCAACAGGCAGTGCTGCGCATTGCGGGCGCTCGACAACAGCTGGCGCAAGCGCAGGGCGGTTTGTTTCCCAGCCTGAACGGTTCAGCCAAAATGACGCGTCAGCAGCCAGGACTTGAGGGCCTGTTGAAGTCAAATGGCGCTTACGATCAGCTTGATAGTGATGTTACCAGCCAGCTGAATAGTCTGACGCAGCCGGTTAATCTCTATCAAGGCAGTTTTGATGCCAGCTGGGAGCTTGATTTATGGGGCAGGGTACGACGTCAGGTTGAGGCAGCGAACGCACAGACGCAGGCAGCGATTGAGCAGCGTAATGATGCGTTAGTGTCATTAGAAGCTGAAGTGGCGCGTGCCTGGCTGCAACTGCGCGGCGCGCAATCGACGGTGCAGACGCTACAGCAGCAGATCGATGTTGCCCAGCAAACCGTAGAGTTGACGCAAAGTCAGCAACGTAACGGCTTAGCACCCGTGACCGATGTGGAAAATGCGCACGCTCAGCTCAGTACGCTGCAGGCGCAGCTGCCGCAATATCAGGCTCAGGCGCGTCAAGCGATGAACGGCTTAGCCGTGTTATTGGGTAAAACGCCGGGCGCGTTGGATGCAGAACTCAATACGCCAAAAGCGCTGCCAACGCTGCCGCAAATTGTTCCAGTCGGCATTCCATCCACACTGGCTCGTCGTCGACCAGATATACGTCAGGCTGAAGCCACGCTACACGCGCAGACGGCCAATATTGGCGTCTCGGTAGCCCAACTCTTTCCGAGTCTGTCATTAACCGGTCAGCTGGGTGTACGTAACACCGATGTTAGCTATTTAGATAACTGGAGCAGCCACTTCTACAGCTATGGGCCCTCGCTGTCGATTCCAATTTTCCAAGGCGGTCAGTTGGTTTCTAGTGTGAAATTGGCGCGCGCGCAGCAAGCCAGCGCAGCACTCGATTATCGCCAAACGGTACTGACCGCATTGCAAGATGTGGAGAACGCGCTGGTAAGTTACCGCGCCGACCAGCAGCGTGTCACCGCGCTGGATGAAACCACGGGTGCGCTGCAACGTGCGTTTGACCTTGCCAGCGACAGTTATCGCCAAGGTCTGTCGACATTCCTTGACGTACTGGATGCACAGCGCCAACTGGCGCAAGCGCAGGAGCAGGCGACGCAAGCGAGGATGCAAAGCGGATTAGACTTAGTCGCCTTGTATAAAGCCTTGGGGGGTGGTTGGGAAACGTATCAGAACGTTACGTTGCCGCAATATGATGTGTTTGGCCCCGCTACCCAGGTAAATTAATCACCCTTCACCTCTCACTTTCATCGTTTTTGGAAGCGCGGCTGTGATGAAAATACGTTTCATCACAGCCCGCTGACCTATCGGCCACACGCGAGATCGGGTTTCATCCCGAACACATGATTGGCATGGGCATCGCGGCCATTCAGGCGTTTACCGGCGTTAAAATCCGAATTTATTACGCGCCAGTGTTGTTAAAAGCGGCGGATATGAGCGATAGCGTATTCTTATTTAACTCCCTTACCACGGCGCTATTTCTGTTTTAATGGCGTTAGTCAGTATTTAGCTGTTGGAAAAAACAGCTCGCTGTACCCCGACAAAGGTGGGGAAATGGGATGGCATGGCTTGCTTATTATTTATCAACAACGCTGGCTATTTAATGCCGGAGCAGCGAATGGCTAGCCGGATGTTTTGTGCAGTGAAAGGGGATTATTGCGTATGCTTATGTCTCATCGCTTTCATCAAGGCGTGCTTTCACCGATGAGATGATTGCTGTTTTAGAAATTCTTCCTACGCGCCTGGGTTATGGATGGCGCAGTATTTGCCATAGGGACAGCGAATTTCATTAATTCACTGATGTTTCCTGTTTTACTGGCGAGCGCAGGGCTGTCTGATCTCTTTTTTATCTGTATCGCGAGCGCGTATAGCAGGCCATTTTTGTGATTTTGTGTCTTTCTGAAACACATAACCGACGCCTGGAACAGAGGAAAGATTATTTGCATGATGGGTTATCATCCGATGAAGTATCACAAGCATTAACCTCTGTAATTAAAAAAAACGCCAACGTGAAGAATTCGTAAGGGTTATAAAAATTTGATCTATTAAGCCGCTTTTTTAAAGCAGTGGCTTGTAGAACCTTCTGATTGAGATCGTGGTTTAGTCCCCGTTAAAACCCGTGCGCCAACGTCTGCGGGAATAATCCTGTTACCTTTTTATGAATTTGTTTAAAAGCTATCAGGAAGAATTTCTGAAATGCTCTCGCCTGAAATCGATTCCAGAGTTTGGGGTTAACACCACCAGACTGTTAATTCTACGTTAATAAAGCCCATAAAATGAGGTGATAAAAAAAGCGTAGCGATTTAAATTAGCGCTCAGAATAATCTGTAGCGTAAAATTAATTTATTTTTTTATTTGAATTAGGTAATCTTAACGCTACAGTTTTAATTACCCCCCTCAATCAAGGACATTGTGATGAGTGACGCATTTAAAGTTCTGAACAACATTCGCACATTACGTGCCCAGGCTCGTGAACTGCCGCTGACTGACCTGGAAGAAATTCTCGAGAAATTAACCGTTGTTGTGACCGAACGTCGCGAAGAAGCAGAAGCGGAAGAGACTCAAAATCGCGAAAAAGAAGAAAAGCTCTCTAAATATCGCGAAATGCTGTTGGCAGACGGCATTGACCCAAATGAATTATTAGGCGCTCTGGAGCCAGGTAAAAAACGTTCTAAGCGTGCTCCGCGTCCAGCAAAATATTCTTATACCGATGAAAACGGTGAAACCAAATCATGGACCGGCCAAGGCCGTACACCAGCAGCGATTAAAAAAGCATTGGATTCAGGCAAGAGCCTGGACAGTTTCCTGATCGATTAATCGACACGATCCTTGTATGCGGGAGCCGAGGGCCAATATTGGCGCCTCGGCTTTTTTATTTACACCTGTTTATCAACTACTCTGCTTAGCCCGCACGCCTTGCGCTGGCGTGCGCTACATCACATCTGGCATAATAGCCGCCGTTTTTTCATCCACTTCTTCACAAAGGTCAATGCCGTGTTAGTTAGCAGCAATATCACCATGCAGTTTGGCAGCAAGCCACTGTTCGAGAACATCTCCGTTAAATTTGGCGGCGGTAATCGTTACGGTTTAATCGGTGCGAACGGCAGCGGTAAATCCACCTTCATGAAGATTCTGGGTGGCGATCTGGTGCCAAGCGGCGGAAATGTTTCTTACGATCCGAATGAACGTATCGGTAAGTTACGCCAGGATCAGTTCGCCTTTGAACAATATAGTGTGCTCGATACCGTTATCATGGGTCACCATGAATTATGGGAAGTTAAAGAAGAACGCGATCGTATATATGCTTTGCCAGAAATGAGCGAAGAAGATGGCTATAAAGTCGCAGACCTTGAAGTGCTTTACGGTGAAATGGATGGTTACAGTGCGGAATCACGTGCCGGAGAGTTATTACTCGGTGTAGGTATTCCAGTTGAGCAGCATTATGGTCCGATGAGCGAAATTGCACCGGGCTTTAAATTACGCGTGTTGTTGGCGCAGGCGCTGTTCTCTAATCCGGATATTTTGTTGCTGGACGAACCGACCAACAACCTGGATATCGACACCATCCGCTGGCTGGAGCAGGTTCTTAACGAACGCGACAGCACCATGATTATCATTTCGCATGACCGTCACTTTTTGAATATGGTCTGTACGCATATGGCGGATTTAGACTACGGCGAACTCCGTGTTTATTCGGGCAACTATGACGAATATATGACCGCAGCTACTCAGGCCCGCGAACGTCTGTTATCGGATAATGCCAAGAAAAAAGCACAAATTGCCGATCTGCAATCATTTGTTAGCCGCTTTAGCGCCAACGCCTCTAAATCGCGCCAGGCAACTTCACGTGCGAAACAGATGGATAAAATTAAGCTGGATGAAGTAAAAGCCTCCAGCCGACAGAACCCGTTTATTCGTTTTGAACAAGATAAAAAATTGTTCCGTAATGCGCTCGAAGTTGAAGCGATTACCAAAGGTTTTGATAACGGTCCGCTGTTTAAAAATTTAAACCTGATGCTTGAAGTCGGCGAGAAATTAGCGGTGCTGGGTGCCAACGGTATCGGTAAATCGACTTTACTGAAAACGCTGGTGGGCGAATTGACGCCGGAAAGCGGCAACGTTAAATGGTCAGAAAATGCGCGCATCGGTTATTACGCTCAGGATCATGCCGAAGATTTTGCAAATGATCTCACCGTGTTTGACTGGATGAGCCAGTGGAAACAGCAAGGTGATGACGAGCAAGTCATTCGTGGCATTTTGGGCCGCCTGCTGTTTTCTCAGGATGATATTAAGAAGCCAGCTAAAGTGCTTTCCGGTGGTGAAAAGGGACGCATGCTGTTCGGTAAGTTAATGTTGGAAAAACCGAACATCCTGATTATGGATGAACCCACCAACCACCTTGATATGGAATCCATTGAATCGCTGAATATGGCGTTGGAAATGTATGAGGGGACGTTGATTTTCGTTTCACATGACCGTGAATTCGTCAGCTCGCTGGCAACTCGCGTCATGGAAATGAAAGAAGATCGCATCGTGGACTTCACCGGTAATTACGAAGATTACCTGCGCAGTCAGGGCATCGTCTAAAAAAACGGGGTAGCGCTGGCTACCCCGTTTTTTTCTCTTCGCTATTTGTCGCCACACACTTCGCAGTGCGCATCCTGCGCCACCTTCATGCTGCGGAATTCTGCACTCATGGCATCGTACATCAATAAGCGAGATGTTGCGGGTGTGCCGTAGTGTGTCAGCAGTTTAATCGCTTCCATTGCTTGCATAGCTCCAATCACACCCACCAGCGGGGCCATGACGCCGGCTTCTACGCAGCTTAATGTCTGCTCGCCAAAAAGGCGGCTAATGCAGCGATAGCAGGGCGTATTCGGCTGCCAGGTAAACACGCTGATTTGGCCTTCCATACGAATCGCTGCACCGGAAACCAGCGGCACACGCTGCTGACGGCATAAGCGGTTTAGCTGCTCGCGCACCTGAACGTTATCGGTGCAGTCCAGCACCACATGATGCGTGGCGATCAACGTGCGCATCGCTTCATCCTCTAGCCGCGTGCTCACGGTATTCACCTGGCAATGTGGATTAATCATCGCCAGACTTTGCGCAGCAGATTCCACTTTGGCGTAACCAATATCTGCATCATGGTGCAATATTTGCCGTTGCAGGTTTGAGAGCGACACCGTGTCGAAATCAAGCAACGTCAGGCTTCCTACGCCCGCTGCGGCTAAATAGGGCGCAGCGGCACAGCCTAATCCCCCTAAACCTACCACCAACGCACGGCTGGCTTTGAGTTGCTCTTGGCCGTCGAAATCGAAACCACGCAACACAATTTGTCGGTTATAGCGCAGCATTTCTTCGTCGCTTAACTCGGGCAGCATTTACCCCTCCAGCAGCGCGTTGAACGGTTCAATTTCAACCCATTCACCCGCTTCGACATTCTCACGCTCTCGCTCCAGAACAATAAAGCAGTTGGCCTGTGCGAAGGAGCTAAAAACATGTGAACCTTGTGGCCCGGTGGAATGCACTTCTAATTCGCCCTGATCGTTACGACGGTAGAAGCCGCGCTGGAAATCGAGGCGGCCCGGCGTTTTTTTCAGGCGTGTTGCCGCACGGACTTTTTGACGCGGCGGCAGCGCTGATTTTTTCTGGCCCGTTAGCGTGGCGAGCAGCGGCACAACCAGCTGATAAAATGTTACCGCAGCGGAGACCGGATTGCCTGGCAATCCACAAAACCAGCTGTTAGCCAGGCGACCAAAAGCAAACGGTTTGCCGGGTTTGATGGCCAGCTTCCAGAAAGTAATAGCGCCTAACTCTTCCAGCATGGTTTTGGTGAAATCAGCTTCACCGACAGAAACACCGCCGGTGCTGATCACCACATCGGCCTGTCGATCGGCTTCTTCAAAGGCAGCACGCAGCGCGTTGGGATCATCTTTAATAATGCCGAGATCGATAACTTCACAGCCCAACTTTTTCAGCATTAAAGAGACGGTAAATCGATTGGTGTCGTAGATTTGGCCTGCTGCCAAGGGTTGGCCTACTGGCTGCAATTCATCACCGGTTGAAAAAACCGCAACGCGAAGTTTACGCAACACGCTGACCTCTGCAATGCCCAGCGAGGCCAGCAGCGGTAATTCTGCAGCACCCAACCTGACGCCTGCCGCAAGCACGCCTGTGCCTGCACGAATGTCATCACCAATCAGGCGAATGTTCTGACCCGCGTTCACCGGCGCGTTAAAAATAATCGCGTCGTCGCGCTGTTCGGTCTCTTCCTGCATCACCACCGCTTCACAGCCTGCGGGAACCGGCGCGCCGGTCATGATGCGGATGACGCTGCCTGCGGGCCAACTGCCTGTAAAGGGCGCACCGGCAAACGCTTTTCCGGCGACAGGCAGCGGAATACCTCTGTTGATATCAGCGAGGCGCACGGCGTAACCATCCATCGCGGCGTTATCAAAAGGCGGCACATCAATAGGCGAGGTCACGGCGCGAGCGGTAATACGTCCTGCGGCTTCGGTCAGTGGCACACTGAGTGAATCGGTAATGGGCGTCAGCTGCGCCAGCATTTTTTCCTGAGCTTCCTCAAGGGAGATCAATCCTGCGGTAAAGCTTTCCATTGGGTATCAACCTGGGTTATCGCATTTGCTGCTTATTATGGTGGCATTTGCGCAAGGAGTCACATCTGCTGCAACGGTATAAGCCACAATAAAAGGTTATGACTGTTGAGACAGTTTCCGCTTTACAACCCTTAGCAGGCTTTCTATAGTCAAAAACGACTAAAAATGGCTGAAAACCATTCTAAATCAGTGTTTTTCCATCTGATGCAACGACAGGGTAAGCGTTATGGTAACAGCAGTTATCGCCATTCACGGTGGTGCAGGCGCGATTACGCGTGCCGCGATGAGCGCAGAAAAAGAACAACTATATCGTCAGGCATTAACCGATATCGTTACGCGTGGACAACAGATGTTAGAGCAGGGCGCCAGCGCATTGGATACGGTGACGGAAGCGGTACGTCTGCTGGAAGAGTGTCCGCTTTTCAATGCGGGCAAAGGCGCGGTTTTTACCCATCAAGGCACGCATGAACTCGACGCCAGCGTAATGGATGGCCGCACGCTGGAAGCCGGTGCAGTCGCGGGCGTCACGCGCATTCGAAATCCTGTACTGGCTGCACGCGCAGTGCTGGAAGCGAGCCCGCACGTGCTGTTTATCGGTGAAGGCGCCGAGCAGTTTGCCGCATCACAAGGCATTGAGCAGGTTGAACCTGATTATTTCTCCACACCTGAGCGCTGGGAACAGCTGCAACGTGCGCTAAACAGCGATCAGATGGTGCTTGATCATGATGGTGAAGCACAACGTCACAGTGATGATCCGCTCGACCCCGATCGCAAATTTGGTACGGTTGGCGCGGTGGCACTGGATCTCGAAGGGAATCTTGCTGCTGCGACATCCACCGGCGGCATGACCAATAAACAAGCCGGACGCGTGGGTGATTCCCCGCTGCCAGGTGCCGGTTGCTACGCTGACAACGACAGCGTGGCGGTTTCTTGCACCGGCACAGGCGAAGTCTTTATCCGTACGCTGGCCGCCTACGATGTTGCCGCGCAAATGCGCTACGGTGGACGCAGCCTGCAGCAGGCTACTGTGAGTGTTATTCACGATAAAGTACTGGAAATGGGCGGAAGCGGCGGTCTTATCGCTATCGATCATGCAGGGAATGTCGCGCTGCCGTTTAACAGTGAAGGCATGTATCGCGGATTTGCGCGGGTAGGTGAAGCCGCTGAGGTGGCGATCTACCGCGAAAGCTAAGGAGCATGCATGACTGAGCGGAAAACGATGCCGCCAATGGCGCCGGATCAGGTGTTAGCGGTGCGCGATTTAAATGTGCGCTTTCGTCACGAAGGCAAGGTAACGGAAGCTGTGCGTCACCTTTCACTTGATCTTCATCGCGGTGAAACCTTGGCTTTAGTGGGGGAATCGGGTTCGGGTAAATCAGTCACTTCGCTGGCCTTAATGCGTTTAATTGAGCAGACCGGCGGAGAAGTCAGCGGCGAAATTCAGCTGCGGCGTCGCAACGGCGACGTGCTGAATATTACGCACGCCTCATCCCGCCAGATGCGACGCGTACGTGGCGCCGATATGGCGATGATTTTTCAGGAGCCGATGACGTCGCTTAATCCGGTGTTTTCGGTCGGCGAACAGATAGCCGAATCGATCCGCTTACATCAGGGCAAAACGCACAGCCAGGCGCTGGCTGAAGCGCGCCATATGCTGGATTTAGTGCGTATTCCTGACGCGCAAAACGTGTTAACCCGTTTTCCCCATCAACTCTCCGGCGGCATGCGTCAGCGTGTGATGATCGCCATGGCGCTATCGTGTAAACCCGCATTGCTGATTGCGGATGAACCCACTACCGCGCTTGATGTCACTATTCAGGCGCAAATCCTGCAACTGATCCGTGTGCTACAAAAAGAGATGCAGATGGGCGTCATTTTCATCACGCATGACATGGGCGTGGTGGCTGAAATGGCCGATCGCGTACAGGTGATGTATCGCGGTGATGTGGTAGAAAATGCGCCGGTCGAGCAGCTATTTAGCGCGCCGCAGCAGCCTTACACACAAGCATTACTGGCGGCGGTGCCCAAACTCGGCTCAATGAGCGGACTCAGCTTACCGGCTAAATTTCCGCTGCTGCACAGTGAAAGCAGTGAAGAGGCGCCGCAAGATACGGTTCGCCGCGCCGACCTCCCTATTTTGCAGGTGCGTGATTTAGTGACCCGGTTTGATATTCGTGGCGGCTTATTAAATCGGGTGAAAAGTCGAGTACATGCCGTGGAGAAAGTCAGTTTTGATCTCTTTGCCGGCGAAACGTTGGCGCTGGTGGGCGAATCGGGCTGTGGTAAATCCACCACCGGACGCTCATTGCTGCGTCTGGTCGCCAGCCAGGGCGGCACTATCACCTTTAATGGTCAACGCATTGATGATTTATCCGGTCAGGCGCTGGCGCATTTACGCCGCGATATCCAATTCATTTTTCAGGATCCTTACGCCTCGCTCGACCCGCGCCTGACGGTGGGTTTTTCCATTATGGAGCCGTTGCTGGTGCATAACGTCATGCCGCGCCGCGAAGCGGAGCAGCGCGTCGCCTGGCTGCTGGAAAAGGTGGGTTTGCTGCCGGAACATGCGCAGCGCTATCCGCATGAATTTTCTGGTGGCCAACGCCAGCGTATTTGTATTGCTCGTGCGCTGGCGCTTAATCCAAAAGTGGTGATTGCTGATGAATCGGTATCGGCACTCGACGTATCAATTCAAGCGCAAATCATCAATCTCATGCTCGACCTACAGCGCGAATTTGGCATCGCCTTCTTGTTCATTTCCCACGATATGGCGGTGGTGGAACGCATCAGTCATCGCGTGGCGGTGATGTATCTTGGCCAAATTGTTGAGATGGGCCCGCGTCAGGCGGTGTTTGAACAGCCGCAGCATCCTTATACCAAAAAGCTAATGGCGGCGGTGCCTGTCGCCGATCCGGCGCATCGTCGTCGCGAGCGAGCATTGATGGTAGATGAAATTCCTAGCCCAATCCGTTCATTGGGTGATGAACCAGAAGTGGCTCCGCTGATGGAAGTGGCACCGGGCCATTTTGTTGCCCGTCATGTTATCAGCGTGGCCTGAGTACCATGATCAAAGAATGATGAAAGCACGCCGCTTCGGCGGCTAACCAGACAGGGATTACAGGAGAGTAAGATGCACATTACGATGCGTAAAGGGTTACTGGCAGCGGGCGTGTTGAGTAGCGTAATGACGCTGCCTGCCTGGGCGGCACAAGATGCGGTGATTGCTGTTGCATCCAATTTCACCACCATGGATCCGTACGATGCCAACGACACATTGTCGCAGGCGGTAGCGAAATCGTTCTATCAAGGTCTGTTTGGCTTTGATAAAGAGATGAAGCTCAATAATGTGCTGGCTGAAAGTTATCAAGCCAGCGCTGATGGTTTGACTTATACCATCAAGCTGCGCTCTGGCATCAAATTCCAGGATGGCACAGACTTCAACGCCGAAGCCGTTAAGGTGAACCTCGATCGCGCCAGCAATCCTGATAATCACCTGAAACGCTATAACCTGTTTAAATATATCGCGACCACCGAAGTGGTGGATCCCACCACGGTTAAAGTCACCCTCAAGCAACCGTTCTCAGCCTTTATCAACAATCTTGCTCACCCGGCGGCGGCAATGATTTCGCCGACGGCGTTGAAAAAATATGGCAAGGAGATCGGTTTTCATCCAGTAGGCACCGGCCCGTTTGAGTTCGTGACCTGGAATCAGACCGACTTTGTGAAGGTGAAGAAGTGGGACGGATACTGGAAAAAGGGCTATCCAAAACTCGACAGCATTACCTGGCGTCCGGTCGTAGATAACAATACCCGCGCGGCGATGCTGCAAACGGGCGAAGCCAACTTCGCTTTCCCAGTGCCCTATGAGCAGGCCAAACTGCTCGAGAAAAACGCCAAGCTGGATGTCGTCACCACGCCATCGATTATGCAGCGTTACATCAGTCTCAACGTCACGCAGAAACCGTTTGATAACCCGAAAGTACGTGAAGCGCTGGAATATGCCATTAATCGCGACGCGCTGGCAAAAGTTGCGTTTGCCGGTTATGCCACGCCAGCCACCGGTATCGTGCCGCCAAGCATCGATTTTGCCCAAAAATATCCCGCCATTCAGTACAATCCGGCGAAAGCCCGTGAACTGCTGAAGGAAGCGGGTTATCCCAACGGTTTTGAAACGACATTGTGGTCTTCTCATAACCACAGCACTGCGCAGAAAGTATTACAGTTTACTCAGCAGCAGCTGGCGCAGGTCGGCGTGAAAGTAAAAGTCACGGCAATGGATGCGGGCCAGCGTGCCGCTGAAGTTGAAAGCAAAGGCCAGAAAGAGAGCGGTGTGCGCATGTTCTACACCGGCTGGTCCGCCTCAACGGGTGAAGCGGACTGGGCATTGACGCCGTTGTTCGCTACTGCTGCCTGGCCGCCAGCCATTTTTAATACCGCGTTTTACAGTAATCCGCAGGTCGATAAAGATCTGGCTGATGCGCTGAAAACCACCGATCGCGAGCAAAAAGCCAAATTCTATAAAGACGCGCAGGATAGCATTTGGAATGACCATCCGTGGATCCCGCTGGTGGTTGAGCAGCTGGTGTCAGCGAACAGCAAAAACCTCACCGGTTTTTACGTTATGCCTGACACCTCATTCAATTTTGATGAGGCCAGCCTGAAGTAACGGAGCAGGCCAGCCTTGTTGGCTGGCCGCTATTGCGCAGGATGTTGCATGTTTAATTATTTTCTAAAACGCTTATTGGGCCTGATTCCTACGCTGCTGATTGTTGCGGTGCTGGTTTTCCTGTTTGTTCATCTGCTGCCGGGCGACCCGGCACGCCTGATTGCTGGCCCCGAAGCGGATGCCTCGGTGGTGGCGCTGGTACGTCAGGAGCTGGGATTGGATCTCCCGCTGCCTCAGCAGTTTTGGCATTTTATTCTCAACGCTCTGCAGGGTGATTTCGGTCAATCTATGGTGTCGAAACGACCGGTAGCCGATGAGATCGCTTCACGTTTTATGCCGACCCTGTGGTTAACGCTGGCCAGCATGATTTGGGCGGTGATTTTCGGCATGACTATCGGCATTGTTTCAGCGGTATGGCGCAACCGCTGGCCCGATCGCATTGGCATGACGCTGGCGGTTTCCGGCATCTCGTTTCCCGCCTTTGCGCTTGGCATGTTGCTGATGCAGGTCTTCTCGGTTGAGCTTGGCTGGTTGCCAACCGTGGGAGCTGACAGCTGGCAGCACTATATTTTGCCATCAATCACCTTAGGGGCTGCGGTAGCGGCGGTGATGGCGCGCTTTACCCGCGCCTCCTTTGTTGAAGTGATGCAGGAAGATTACATGCGTACCGCTCGCGCCAAAGGGGTACGTGAATCGCTGGTGGTGGTGAAACACGGCCTACGTAACGCCATGATCCCGGTGGTTACTATGATGGGGCTGCAGTTTGGCTTTCTACTCGGCGGGTCGATTGTGGTGGAAGTGGTGTTCAACTGGCCGGGATTGGGCCGCTTGCTGGTGGATTCAGTGGCAATGCGCGATTATCCGGTGATTCAGGCCGAAGTCTTGCTGTTCTCGCTGGAATTCATATTGATCAATCTGTTTGTTGACATGCTCTACGCGGTCATCAATCCAGCCATTCGCTTTAAGGAATCGCGATGAAAAACTGGCGACGCGAAGCGGCACTGAAAACCATGCCGCTGATGACGGAAAATCGGGTACGTACGCCGTGGGGGGAATTCTGGCGACGCTTTAAGCGCCAACCGGTCGCGTTATTGGCGGGGCTGTTCGTCGTGATATTAATCGTGCTGGCGTTTATCGCCCCTTACATCGCCCCCTTTGATGCTGAAAACTATTTTGACTACGACCGGCTGAATGAAGGGCCATCGTTAATGCACTGGTTTGGCGTGGATTCATTGGGCCGGGATATCTTCAGCCGCGTGCTGGTGGGCACACGCATCTCACTGATTGCGGGTTTCTTCTCTGTGGCGATAGGTGCCCTGATTGGCACGCTGTTTGGCTTGCTGGCAGGTTATTACGAAGGCTGGTGGGATCGTATTACCATGCGCGTCTGCGACGTGTTGTTTGCCTTTCCCGGTATTTTGCTGGCGATTGCGGTAGTCGCGATCATGGGCAGCGGCATGAGCAACGTGATCGTTGCGGTCGCCATTTTTAGTATCCCGGCCTTTGCCCGTTTGGTGCGTGGCAATACGCTGGTGCTCAAACATCAAACCTATATTGAGTCGGCACGCAGTATTGGCGCGTCTGACTGGACGATCTTGATGCGTCACGTGCTGCCGGGTACGGTATCGCCGATTGTGGTCTACTTTACCATGCGCATCGGGACCTCCATTATCACCGCCGCCAGCCTCTCGTTCCTGGGATTGGGCGCGCAGCCACCGACACCAGAATGGGGTGCCATGCTCAATGAGGCGCGAGCCGATATGGTGATTGCGCCGCACGTTGCCCTCTTTCCGAGTCTTGCGATCTTCCTCACCGTTTTAGCCTTTAATTTACTGGGTGACGGGCTGCGTGATGCACTCGATCCTAAACTAAAGACATGAAACCTTTCGATTACGATCAAGACTTCAGCACCATCGACTTTCGCAAACACCCGGAGCTCTACCAGGTGGGACGCGGTGAGCAGGGCGTGCTGATGGTCCAGCCCTATAAAGGCGAAATTTTACCGCACTGGCGTTTTCGTACCGTGCCGATTGCTGAAGAGTCAGCCGCAAAAATTATGCAGCTGTTCGAGGCGTATCGTGCGCAAGATGATTTTGTTGGCATGGATATGGCGCGCAAGTTTATTCAAATGGGCTACACCCGCGCTCGCCGCTACAGCAATCATCAAGGTGGACGCAAATATGATGCAGAAGGCAAAGAGTTGCCGCGCGGCGTCAATGAAGAAAAAGCCGCAGCGGCAGCGGTCTTCAAAACGTATTGGGATCGTCTTCGGGGTGACGAGGATTATCTAACGCGCAAAAAAGCACACCAACAAAAATATGGCTAATGCACTCAACGCGTTAATAAATCTGACTTTCATTCTCCGCCGAGTAGAGGTTCTACTGCGAGCGTGAAGGCTTGCACTGTTTCCAGTAAATCGCTGGCGGGAAGGTAACAAATGAAAATGCCGCCCGGTTTGCAAGGTTACGTAAAAAACGCAAAGGTTGTGTTTAGATTGGACGTTTGCTTAAATTCGCGGTTGATATTTGCCTGTTACGCTTAATAATAAACAGGCAAATCAACACTGAAGGCGCGTTTCCTTCAGGTGACGAAGTGGATAATGAGAGAGCTAAATAATGAAAGAGATCGTTAATGGATTTCTGAGTTTCCAACAGAATGTGTTTCCTGAAAGGAAGGATCTTTTCAAAAGCCTGGCGTCGAATCAAAATCCGAAAGCGCTGTTTATTTCCTGTTCTGATAGCCGACTGGTGCCGGAACTGGTGACTCAGCAAGAACCAGGACAGCTGTTCGTTATCCGTAATGCGGGCAATATCGTGCCGTCATTCGGTCCTGAACCGGGCGGTGTCTCAGCAACTATCGAATATGCTGTCGTGGCGCTCGGCGTAACCGACATCATTATTTGTGGTCACTCTAACTGCGGCGCCATGAATGCCATCGCATCCTGTCAGTGCATGGATACGATGCCCGCGGTTAAACACTGGCTGCAATATGCCGATGCGGCAAAAGCGGTAGTGGAAGAGCGTCAATATGATACGCCAGAGAAAAAGCTGAACGAAATGGTGAAAGAGAACGTTATTGCTCAGCTCAATAACATGAAAACCCATCCTTCCGTTGCGGTAGCGTTGCGTAAAGGCGCACTGCGTCTGCACGGTTGGGTTTACGATATTGAAAGCGGATTAATCATTGCGCTGACTGAAGGTGGAAAGCAGTTTATTTCGCTGGCCGATAATCCAGAGACGTGTTTCGAATAATTTTTTCAATCCGCCGCGTTTGTGGCGGATTTTCTGCTATTGAGTTCGCATAACCCCTCAAAAATTCGACATTTTACAGCAAGGCGGATTTGGCTTAACTATTCTCTTGTAAGCCTTCCTTACAAAAGAGAATTCGCTATGCGTAAATCTTCGGTTGCTGCTTTACTCGCGGTTTCATCATTGCTTCTTGCCGGTTGTACGTCTCACGTTGCTGATAAAGAGCAATATTCTGGATTCTTGGGTGATTACAGCCAGTTAAAACCGGCTGAATCTGTCAGCGGTGAGCAAACGCTGCGCTGGATTTCACCCGATTACCAAAAGGGTAATTTTAAAAATGCCCATTACACGCCGGTAATTTACTATCCAGCGGCGCATCCCTCTCAGCGTATTAGCCAGCAAACACTGGATGAAATTCGTAACTACACCGATATTCAGCTAAAAGGGGCTATCGCCACCCATTGGCCGCTGGTTGCGAGCAAAAGTTCGCAAACTTTAATGGTACGTGCGGCGATTACCGCAGTGAATGCCGAGAACAAAGGCATGCAGTTCTATGAAGTGGTACCGGTTGCGGCCGTTGTTGCCAGCACCATGGCGGCCACCGGTCATCGCACGCAAAACAGTATGCTGTTCCTCGAACTTGAAGCGACCGATGCAACCGGTAAGCCGATGATTCGGGTTGTGCGTAAAGCCTTTGGTAAAACCGTCAATAACAGCACGACGGCCATTACCTTTGCCGATCTCAAACCGGGTATCGACAAAATGATCCGTGACGCGGTAAGTTTCACTACGCCGTAATCGCCCATGGCGGCAGATGCCTGTCGCCATCCTTAATCTTTTGTAAATCCTCAACATCATCCTGCCTGGGCTGTCTACGCTTAACAGCATCGTATCCAGCCAGGAGAATTTCATGGTTCGTTTCCCTGTCGCGTTGGCTCTCAGCGGCGCGTTACTCTGTTCCTTTTCTTCCTTAGCGGCGGACTTGCACGTGCAGGTTCTGCAAGAAAAACTCGATCACCCCTGGTCGCTGGCATTTCTGCCCGATAACCAAACCCTGTTGATCACCGAACGTTCCGGCCAGTTGCGTAGCTGGCAACCCGGTAGCGGTCTATCCGAGCCGATTCAGGGTGTGCCGAAAGTCTGGGCGCAGCGTCAAAGCGGCTTGCTGGACGTGGTGCTGGCACCCGATTTCGCACAAAGCCGACGCGTCTGGTTGAGTTATACCGAAGCCAACAGCAGCGGCAAGGCGGGTGCGGTGGTCGGATATGGCACGCTGAGCGAGGATAATCGTCAACTCAGCGATTTCCGTGAAGTGATTCGGCAGACACCCATGCTCTCTCGCGGCAATAACATCGGCACGCGGCTGGCGTTTGATCGTCAGGGTTTTCTTTGGATAGCGTTTGGCGATAATTTTGCCAGCAGCACCGCGCAGGATCTCGACAAGCTGCAAGGGAAATTACTGCGCCTGAACAGTGATGGTAGCGTACCGAAAGATAATCCCTTTATTGACCGTGACGGTGCGCGACCAGAAATTTGGGCCTACGGTCTGCGTAATCCACAAGGACTGGCGCTCAATCCATGGACTCAGGAAATGTGGGAGAGCGAGCATGGCCCGCGCGGCGGCGATGAAGTAAACATTCCTGAGAAGGGAAAAAATTATGGCTGGCCGCTGGCCACTTATGGCGTTGACTACAGTGGTTCGAAAGTGCCGGAATCAAAAGGAACGCATGCCGATGGCACGGAGCAGCCGGTGTTTCACTGGAAGGTTTCGCCTGCGCTCAGCGGGATGGCATTTTACAACAGTGCCCGTTTCCCGCAGTGGAAAAACTCGCTGTTTATCGGCTCATTGAAAGAGAAAAATCTGATTCGCCTGCGGGTTAACGGCGAGAAAGTCGTCGAGGAGCAGAGATTGTTAGAGGATCGCAATGAGCGCATTCGCGATGTGCGTCAGGGACCGGATGGCTATCTTTATGTGCTTACTGATGAAGCTAACGGCAAACTGCTCAAGGTGGGATTAGCGCAGGACGCCACGGCGTCCCGCGGATAATTACCTTGCCCAGTGACAGACTTCCCAGCCCCGGCTCATTGCCTCCTGATGCAGCAATGCGTCGGGGTTGATCACATGCGCATGATCGGCCTGTGCCAGCAACGGCAGGTCATTCATGGAGTCGCTGTAAGCCCAGGTTCGCTCAAACGCTTCGCCTTCCTGTAATGCCTTCCAGTCCGTTAGACGTGTCACTTTGCCATCTTTGTAGGTCATGGTGCCGTAGGTTTGGCCGCTGTAGCGGTCGTTTACAACTTCCACTCCAATTGCCAACGCGCCATAAGCACCCAAACGCTCGGCGATGGGGATGACTAAGTGTTCGCCACTGGCCGAGATAATCATCACTTTATCGCCGCGCTGTTGATGCCATTCTATGCGTTCACGCGCTGCTGGAAACACACGTGGCATGATATCGCGATGAATAAAGCGACGCACCCAACCTTCGACTGTTAAGGTGGCCATACCCGCCAGCGGTGCCAGCGTTTTGTTCATGTATTCTTCGATAGAAAGCGTGCCAGCGTAATATTGCGTCATCAACTGCTGCTCTTCGGCTATAAGGTCACTGGATGCGAATCCTTGCGAGACCAGCCAACGCAGCCACAAGCTGGTGCTGTCTTCGCAAATAAGCGTTTCATCGAGATCAAACAGGGCTAGGTCCATGGCATTCTCCTCAGGCTGACTCAAGTCAGGTTAGCTGAATTTTGTGACGGTCTTAACTGTTCTGAGAAAAATCGGAATTTCACGCAGTTTTTAAGAGAGAACGTTTATGAGAGGAAAGCGTGTTAGACAAAGAGTTTGTAAAAGAGTCAGCGGAAGAAGGGGCGCATGGCGTGAATGCCAGGATTACTCTACTAAACTCTAAAAAACTTTACGGTTCATCGGTTTTTTTCGCAGACGCCAACGGTTAGCGTTCTAACTGAAGGTTTTTGCCTTAAAACCCCGATTTAACAAGGACAATTCGGTCACGCTCATGACAAACACTCGCTTCGCTTCCCGTTTGCGGCTTTTTGCTGCAACCTCATTACTCATTGTTGCGCCGATCAGCGTTTTTGCTGAACAGGCGCCGAATGCCCCTCAAATCGATGCGAAAGCCTGGATTTTAATCGACTACGCCAGCGGCAAAGTATTAACAGAATCTAATGCCGATCAACGACTCGATCCTGCCAGCCTGACAAAAATGATGACCAGCTATGTGGTCGGCCAGGCCATTAAAGCGGGCAAGATTAAACCCGACGATCTGGTTACTGTGGGTCAGGATGCATGGGCAACGGGTAATCCGAAACTCAAAGGCTCATCATTGATGTTTCTTAAACCGGGCGACCGTATTCCGGTACATGAGCTGAATAAAGGCATTGTGATTCAATCGGGTAATGATGCCTGTATTGCGCTGGCTGATTATGTCGCCGGCAGTCAGGATTCGTTTATTGGCTTGATGAACAACTATGTCAAAGCCTTTGGGCTGCAAAATACGCATTTCATGACGGTGCACGGTTTAGATGCGGAAGGGCAATATAGCACCGCGCGCGACATGGCGCTGATTGGTCAGGCGTTGATTCGTGATGTGCCTGAAGAGTATGCGCTAAATAAAGAGAAAGAATTTACCTTTAATAATATTCGCCAGATGAACCGAAATCGCCTGCTGTGGAGTACCAACCTAAAAGTCGATGGCATTAAAACGGGCCACACTTCAGGCGCAGGGAATAATTTGGTGGCCTCTGCAACCGAAGGCGACATGCGATTGATTTCCGTGGTGCTGGGTACTGCTACCGACGCTATGCGTTTCCGCGAGAGTGAGAAGTTGCTGACCTGGGGTTTCCGTTTTTATGAAACGGTAACGCCGATCAAAGCTGATGCGCCTTTCGCCCAGCAGCGCGTCTGGTTTGGCGAGCGCAATCAAGTGAACCTTGGGGTAGAAAAAGATGCCGCGCTGACCATTCCGAAAGGGCAGATGAAAAATCTCAAGGCCAGCTACACGCTAAGTTCGCCTCAGTTAGAAGCGCCACTGAAGAAAAATCAGGTTGTCGGCACCATTAATTTCCAGCTGGATGGCAAAACTATTGAGCAGCGTCCACTGGTGGTCATGCAGGATGTGCCAGAAGGCGGTTTCTTCAGTCGTATTATCGATTTTGTGATGATGAAGTTTAACGGCTGGTTCGGGAAGTGGTTTTCGTGAAGAGAGGGGACGCCGCAATGCGTCCCCTTTTTTTAACCTTGCGTCCAGCCTTTACGAATCGGCAACGCGAAAAGGGTGCGGTAAAGCGGATTGATCACATTCAGCATGCGGTTGCCGTAAATTTGCCAGGCAAGATGCGACGCCAGACAACCCAGCATCCCTACCAAAAATCCGCCTAACATATCCATTGGCCAGTGCACGCCCAAATAAACGCGCGACCAGGCGATAGCGCTGCCAACCAGCATTAAAATTACACCCGACCACAAACGATGCCAGAAGATAAAAGCCAGCGCGAAGGTGAAGATGGTGGTGCCGTGATCGCTGGGATAAGAGTCGTCAGCCGTGTGATGCAGGAACTGATGCCCTAAGCCAATGGCAAAGGGGCGAGGATGCGGCAGCAGCTGGCCAACGCACCAGGAGATCGCTAACGCGTAAATCAAGGCCATTCCGGTTTTCAACACCAGCACACGCTGAGATTTAACCTGCTCGTGTGGCCCCCACAACCACAGCGCTACAATCAGCAGCGGCACAATGGCAATCAAGTCTTTGGCAATAAATGTCGCCAGTTGCAACATCCAGGCGGGCGAAGCGGGTGTAGCGTTAATCAACATAAACAGCGAGCGGTTTAACTCTTCCATTATTGGCGGGCTTCCTCTTTGAAAAGTGCGCGAGCACATTCAGCAATCTCTGTTTTGGATAGGCAACATCTGTAAACAGGCAAAATTGGCTCAGTTTGATGTGACCGCGTTGCTGAGCAGCAGCGCACTAAATGCTAATAAAATAAAGAGGCTATCCTGGAATTATTCGATGCATTCGTCCATAGCAGGGTTCTTAATCTTCATGCAGGTTGCAAAACGGTTTAGGTTTAATGACATTTACATGAAGGCTGTATCTCATGGGCAGGCGCTTTGACCGGGGATTTCAGGCATAAAAAAACCCGCTAGCTAAATCACTAACGGGCTCCACAATTTGGGGATTTCAAAGAAAAGCAGTGGCACTTATTAAGACTGCACCCCCATTAAAAAGTTCTGGACTCCACTAAAAAATTTTTATAAGGGCAATATCGGCCAAATAATCACAATCAGCGTACCTGCTAGCGTCAGAAGGACGTTGGCTATTGCGTAGGTGCCTGCGTAGCCGAGTGCTGGAATGTTGCTACGTGCGGTATCGCTGATAATCTCCATGGCGGGCGCGCAGGTGCGTGCGCCCATAATGGCCCCAAACAGCAGGGCGCGGTTCATTCGCAGTACGTAGGCGCCAAACAGGTAGCAAATCACCACCGGAATCAGGCTGACCAGCAATCCACACAGCAGCATTAAGGCACCGTCGCTGCTCAGGCCATGATTAATGCCGCTGCCCGCACTCAATCCAACACCTGCCATGAACACCATCAAACCAAACTCTTTCACCATGGTCAGCGCGCCCTGCGGGATATAGCCAAACGTGGGATGGTTAGCACGCAGAAAGCCCAGCATGATACCTGCAAACAGCAAACCGGCAGCGTTACCAATGCCAAAACTAAAATTGCTGAACTGGAAAGTGATCAGGCCAATCATCAGCCCAACAATAAAGAAAGCGCAGAACGCCAGAAGATCGGTCATTTGACTATGAATGGCGATAAAGCCAATGCGATCGGCCACGCTTTTCACGCGACGCGCTTCACCGCTGACCTGTAACACATCCCCTTTGTTGAGAATGATGTTGTCATCGATCGGCATTTCAATCTGACTGCGTATTACGCGGTTAAGGAAGCAGCCGTGATCGGTCAGGTTGAGTTTGCTCAGGCGCTTATTCACGGCGTTATGGTTCTTTACCACGATCTCTTCAGTGACGATGCGCATATCCAGCAAGTCGCGATCAAAAACCTCTTTGCCGTTGCGAAAGCTAGGATCAAGACGGGCGTGAGCGTCGGGATAACCCACCAACGAAATATCATCGCCCAGTTGCAGCACCGCATCCCCATCAGGGCTGGCGATAATGCCATTACGGCGAATACGTTCGATGTAACAACCGGTCTGACGATAGATGCCTAATTCACGCAGGTTCTTACCGCCGCTCCACGCCACCAGTTCCGGGCCGACGCGATAGGCACGGATCACCGGCAAAAAGACTTTGCGCTGGCTGTCGGCATCTAATCCACGTTCACGGGCGATTTGTTGCGCGCAGGTTGATAAATCTTGATGCTGTAGACGGGGCAGGTAGCGGGCACCAAAAATCAAACTGACTAAACCAATCAGATAGGTGATGGCATAACCCAGGCTAAGGTGATCCTGCATCAATGCCAGCTGTTTGCTGTCGCTGATGCTTTGCCGCAAGGTATCGCCTGCGCCGACCAACACGGGCGTTGAGGTCATGGAGCCCGCCAACATGCCCGCGGTTAAACCGATATCCCAGCCAAACAACTTGCCTAAACCCAACGCTAAAACCAGCGCGCTGACCACCATGACGATAGCCAGCATGAAATAGTTTTTTCCGTCGCGGAAAAAAATTGAGAAGAAATTAGGCCCGGCTTCAACGCCAACACAAAAAATAAATAACATAAAGCCCAGGCTCAAGGCGTCTGTATTTATCGCGAAGTGTTGTTGCCCTAATAACAGGGAAATTACTAATACGCCGATAGAATTTCCTAGTTGAACGGAGCCGAGACGCAATTTACCCAGACAAAGTCCGAGGGCCAATACAACAAATAATAACAAAACGTCATTTCCGCTTAACAATTCTGCGACGTTAATATTCACTGTTTAACTTCTTGTTTACATGTAACTTATTGATGAGTGGCTTGTTTTTGGTTATCTTGAGCAAGCCGTAACATCCCGCATTGAAAAATGCAGCTGCAGGATAGGGTGATGCGGCGGCTATTCTAATCAGAAAAATCTTTCTCAGCTATGCGCTGAAATCATTCAGACGAACAGCGGACTGTTTCTTTTTATTTCCACCTGAGCGCAGCAGGTAGAACGTTGAATTTTGTCATGTTAAATGTTGATGAGTGGGGTGATATGCCGCAGCGTTCTTATCTCTGGACTATCCGTCTTCTGGGCGTGGTGATTTATAGTCTGGTGTTCATTTTTGCGCACGATTTTTGGCAGACCGGTAAAGCGGCTGTCCGCGGTCAACCGGAATTACTGCTTTTCATTCTTCCCGGTGTATTTATGGCTTTAGTGCAAGCGAACAGCCCGCTGAAAAGTACCTTGTTAATGGCTTTGTGGGGATCGTTGTTAGCCGCATTGATGCTCAACAGCGCGTTATTTCCCTCCACAAATTGGCTTTTTCTGACTGCATGGAGCCTGAGTGCCATTTTTTGGGCCGGTTGTGGCGCGTTGCTGGTGCGATTATTGCGGATAATGTTAACGCTTAGAAGTTAGGGTGGGCGTAGAGATGAAACTGTTCAGAGCGTTGTAATCAATTTTCGCGGAGATTAGCGAAGCAGTTTATCGTTTGGACTAAACCGCTTCGTGAGATCTTCATACACCTTTAAGCAACAAAGCCCAGGTTTTCTTTAGTCCACGCCGCAAACTCGGTGTAGCCACCAATGTGCTGTTCGTCGAGGAAAATCTGTGGCACGGTGTTTACGGGTTTGCCTGCGCTGGCTTCCAGATCCGCTTTCGTAATCCCTTCCGCCTGAATATCAACGTATTGAAAGCTAAAATCGTCGCGATCGGCCGCTAATTTGTCAGCCAGTTCTTTGGCACGTACACAAAAAGAACAACCCGGGCGACCAAAAATTACAGCAATCATTGAAAACTCCTTGCAGACTATGTTGTGTGATCTGCATCACGCAACAGGTAAAAGAATGACAATCATCATGCCCGCTCGTACCGCTTAAAGAAAGCAGGATTTACCTGTTAGTCTGATGCCCGCCGTCTATACCCGTCTTGATCTAAAATGTAGGCGCGTCAGCGTTGTGTACTGGTCTTAACTTCTTTTCAAAAGATGTCGGGTATGGGCAGGCGCTGACTTGTTAACCATAATTACCGTTCCATTCAGGTGTGATGCAGGAGCGGAGTAATGCGAAATGTAGCGAGATTACCGAAACCCATTCTGGTAATGGAGGCGATAGGTGGCCTGCTGATTATTGCCGCACTGCTGGTGATCAATCAGTGGCTGCCTGCGTCAACATCGGTCGACAGCAAAACGCTGGCGACCGGGCTGTTGTTATTTGGCGTCATTTTGATGCTGCCTGCCGCCTGGCTATTAATGTGGCGCACCGCAAAAGCGATGGCGCCGCAGTTGTTTAATCGCACCGACAAAAAAAGATAATGTTGCTGGAGAGTTTATGACACCGACCATTGATTTATTGTGTAGCCACCGTTCCATTCGCGCGTTTACCGATCAAGCCATCAGCGAAGCGCAACGTGAGGCAATTATTCACGCAGCGCAATCGGCGTCCACATCCAGCTTTTTGCAGTGTTCTTCTATTGTGCGCATCACCGACAAAGGCCTGCGCGATCAGCTGGTCACTTTATCTGGCGGACAGCCTTGGGTGGCGGATGCGGCTGAGTTTTGGATCTTCTGTGCCGATTTTAATCGTCATCTGCAAATCTGCCCGGATGCGCAGCTTGGTCGCGCTGAGCAACTGCTGTTAGGTTGTGTTGATACAGCATTGATGGCACAGAACGCCATGATTGCAGCAGAGTCAATGGATCTGGGTGGCGTATTTATTGGTGGTATCCGCAATAGCATTGCGCAGGTTACTGAATTACTGGAGCTGCCAAAATATGTGCTGCCGCTGTTTGGTTTCTGTATGGGTTATCCTGAATCCGCACCAAATGTGAAGCCGCGTATGCCACAGGCGATGTTAGTGCATGAAAATCGCTATCAATCGGTGGATCCAGCGGTGCTTGCCGATTACGATAATCAGATTACTGAATATTATCAGCAGCGCGACAGTAACCAGCGTAGCGAAACCTGGAGCCAGCTGATTCAGCGCCTGATCATTAAAGAAACGCGCCCATTTATGCTGGATTATCTGCATCAGCAGGGTTGGGCGACACGCTAATCTGACCCAAGGAATGTGATGATGAAAATGGCCATCCTGTCTTGTGATGGATCGCTTTATTCATGCCGCCGTTTACGTGAAGTTGCCGAGCAGCGTGGCCATTTTATTCACATCATTGATCCGCTTTCTTGCTACATGAACATCAATCCCGCGTCGCCTGCAGTACATTATTGTGGCGAACCGCTGGAATACGTTGACGCCGTTATTCCTCGCATCGGTACCTCCATCACCTTTTATGGCACGGCTGTGTTGCGCCAGTTTGAGATGTGCGGCAGTTATCCGCTCAATGAATCCGCAGCGATTACCCGCGCGCGTGACAAATTACGCTCCTTGCAGTTGCTGGCACGGGCAGGCATTAATATGCCAGTAACTGGTTTTGCCTCCTCGCCTGACGATACGCAAGATCTTATCGCGATGGTGGGCGGCGCGCCGCTGGTGGTAAAGCTGGTGGAAGGGAGTCAGGGAATTGGTGTGGTGCTGGCAGAAACGCGGCAGGCTGCGGAAAGCGTTATTGACGCCTTTCGCGGCCTGAATGCGCATATTCTGGTGCAAGAGTTTATCAAGGAAGCGCAAGGGCGCGACATTCGTTGTCTCGTCATTGGCAACAAGGTGGTCGCGGCCATTGAGCGTCAGGCGAAAGAGGGCGATTTCCGATCAAACCTGCATCGCGGCGGTAAAGCGCATCCGGTTAACATCACCGATCAGGAGCGTGAAATTGCTGTTAAAGCCGCGTCAACACTGGGATTAGACATTGCAGGCGTTGACATTTTACGCGCACATCGCGGCCCGTTAGTGATGGAAGTTAACGCCTCGCCAGGGTTAGAAGGTATTGAAGCCTCCACCGGGCTGAATATTGCCGGTATGATGATTGACTGGATTGAGCAACACGCTCTACCCGGCCAACGTCCTAAAACCGCTGGCTAACCCGCGCTTTTCAGCGGTTTTCATAGCGTCAATGGCAATTTTTCCGTAAGCTTAGTCGCCTGTTTATTCACCCCAAGGGATTTTACGATGGATTCTCTTGTCGTTCCGGATATCGACCTGTTGCGTCGCTGGCTGGATCAGCAAAATATCACCTGGTTCGAATGTGATGCCTGTCAGGCACTTCATCTGCCGCACATGCAGAACTTTGAAGGGGTGTTTGACGCCAAAATCGATCTGGTCGACAACGTCATTCTGTTTTCTGCGCTGGCGGAAGTGAAGCCGACGGCATTAATTCCTTTGGTTGGCGACCTGTCGCAAATCAATGCCAGTTCACTCACGGTTAAAGCCTTTATCGACATTCAGGATGATAATTTGCCGAAGCTGATTGTGTGTCAGTCGATGACCACCACAGCGGGTCTAACCTTTGGCCAGTTTTCACATTTCATGAAGCAGAGTGAAGAGCAAATTTCCATGGTCATTCTGGAAGCGTTTGCCAACAATTTGTTGATGATGAGTGAAGATGAAGAAGAGGAGCGCCCGGCGACCTTGCTCGGCCACTCAATGCTGCATTAATCCTTCCAGATTTAACTGCTGCATAATGCAGCAGTTTTTCTTTATGCCCCACCACGTTTTATTCTGCATTTTGCCCTTTAATGCCAGATATTTGTCGTTCTTTATGCCATCAAAGCCGAACCTCATAGTTTAAAGATGAATAAAATATCGCAATTAGGCGTTTTTTACGCTGAGGTCTGGTTAACCCTCATCAGGGCGGCTATTCTTGCGGGGCTACGTCAGCCTTGTAAATGCAGCGCAGGTATAGGTTTTTACTATTAAACTCCCGCTGAATAATGATTCATTGTGTCACTAATTTTACGCACAGAACGCAACGTTCGGATCAGGTATTTGTAGCGTTGTGATGACCCGCTCAGGAGGAAGTAAAACATGTCCAACCAACGTCAAAAATGGTTGTCAGGTGTGGTTGCTGGCGTGCTGATGGCAGCTTCTGCCAGCACAATGGCGGAAGATAAAACGCTGCACGTATATAACTGGTCCGATTATATCTCACCAGATACCGTTCCGAATTTCGAAAAACAGACCGGCACTAAAGTGGTCTATGACGTGTTTGACTCCAACGAAGTGCTGGAAGGCAAGTTAATGGCCGGCAGCACCGGTTATGACGTGGTAGTGCCATCCTCCAGCTTCCTGGCGCGTCAGCTGCAATCTGGCGTGTTTCAGCCGTTAGATAAAAGCAAATTGCCTAACTACAAAAATCTCGATCCGGCACTGATGGAAAAAGTCGCGCAGCACGATCCAGGCAATAAATACGCCATTCCTTACCTGTGGGGCACCACCGGTATTGGTTATAACGTTGATAAAGTTAAAGCGGCGTTGGGTGCGGATGCGCCCGTTAACAGCTGGGATTTAGTCTTAAAACCTGAGAACCTGGAAAAATTGAAAGGCTGCGGGGTTTCCTTCCTCGATGCGCCAGAAGAGATTTTCGCCACCGTGCTGAACTATCTCAGTAAAGATCCGAACAGCTCAGATGCGAAGGATTACTCAGGTGCAGCCACCGATCTGCTGCTGAAACTGCGTCCGAATATTCGCTATTTCCACTCTTCGCAGTACATCAACGATTTGGCTAACGGCAATATCTGCGTGGCCATTGGTTGGTCAGGCGATATTTTGCAGGCGAAAGATCGCGCCGATGCCGCGAAAAACGGCGTACATCTGGCTTACAGCGTACCCAAAGAGGGCGCGCTGGCGTTCTTTGACATGATGGCGATTCCGAAAGACGCGAAAAATCTGGATGCCGCTTATCAATTCCTGAACTACATGATGGATCCGAAAGTGATCGCTGATGTCTCTAACAAGATGTCCTACGCTAACGGTAACAAGGCATCGCTGCCGCTGATTAACGCTGACGTGCGTAATAATCCAGGTATTTTCCCAACGCCTGAAGCCATGTCAAAACTGTTCGTGCTGAAAGTACAAGATCCAAAACTGGATCGTGTGCGTACGCGTGCATGGACTAAAGTAAAAAGTGGTAAGTAATTCGTTCTAAACGAATAGGCTTATAACGAAACAGCAACAGAGGTGCAGTGATGGCCTCTGTTGTGCCATTTTTAGCGGCTGGCTTTGCCGTGCAGTTCCGCGTGGCCCCGGAGATTAATGTTAGTGAACGACGCCATTCCTCGTCCTCAAAATAAAACCGCAAAGGCGTTAACGCCGCTGCTAGAAATCCGCAACCTGACCAAATCGTTTGATGGTCAGCACGCTGTTGATGATGTCAGCCTGACGATTTATAAAGGCGAAATTTTTGCGCTGCTGGGTGCATCCGGCTGCGGTAAATCGACGCTACTGCGCATGCTGGCGGGCTTTGAACCGCCAACCAGCGGCCAGATCGTATTGGATGGACAAGATTTGTCTCACGTTGCGCCGTATCAGCGCCCAATTAACATGATGTTCCAGTCCTACGCCCTGTTTCCACATATGACTGTGGAACAGAACATCGCTTTTGGCCTGAAGCAGGACAAGTTGCCAAAGGGTGAGATCAGCAGCCGGGTTGAAGAGATGCTGACGTTAGTGCACATGCAAGAGTTCGCCAAACGTAAACCGCATCAGCTTTCGGGCGGCCAGCGTCAGCGTGTGGCGCTGGCACGTAGTCTGGCAAAGCGTCCAAAGCTGTTATTGCTGGATGAGCCGATGGGTGCGTTGGATAAAAAGTTGCGTGACCGCATGCAGTTAGAAGTGGTCGATATTCTTGAGCGTGTCGGCGCGACCTGCGTGATGGTGACGCACGATCAGGAAGAGGCGATGACCATGGCGGGTCGTATTGCCATCATGAACCGCGGCAAATTTGTGCAGATTGGCGAGCCGGAAGAGATTTATGAACACCCCACCAGCCGCTACAGCGCCGAATTTATCGGCTCAGTCAATGTCTTTGAGGGTCTGCTGCGCGAGCGTCGTGAGGATGGCCTGGTAATAGACAGCCCCGGCTTGCTGCATCCACTGAAAGTGGACTCAGACGTCTCAGTGACAGACAACGTGCCGGTACACGTCGCGCTGCGTCCAGAAAAAGTGATGCTTTGTGAAGACGTTCCTGCAGATGGCTGTAACTTTGCGGTGGGTGAAGTGGTGCATATTGCCTATTTAGGCGACTTGTCGATTTTTCATGTGCGCCTGCGTAGCGGGCAAATGATCAGTGCACAATTGCAAAATGCACACCGCTTTCGCAAAGGGTTGCCGACATGGGGCGACGAAGTTCGTCTCTACTGGGAAAGCGACAGCTGCGTGGTGTTGACGGTTTAAGGAGGCGCAATGAGCCAGATTTTTCAACGCAGCAAAGCGCCCGCCAAATTGGTTGGTACGCCGCTGCAGCGCTGGGTAACGCGCATCAAAATGCAACATGGCCGCAAGCTGGTCATTGCATTGCCTTATATTTGGCTGGTGCTGTTTTTCCTGCTGCCTTTCCTGATCGTGCTAAAAATCAGCTTCGCGGATATCGCTCGCGCCATTCCGCCGTATACCGATTTAATCAGCTGGGCCGACGATCAGTTCAGCCTGATTCTTAATTTTGCCAACTATCTGCAACTTACTGATGATCCGCTGTATATCGACGCCTATTTGCAATCTTTGAAAGTGGCAGCGATCTCCACGGTGATCTGTCTGTTGATTGGTTATCCGCTGGCGTGGGCGGTGGCGCACAGTAAGCCCTCAATGCGCACCATTTTGCTGCTGCTGGTGATTCTGCCGTCGTGGACCTCATTTCTGGTGCGTGTTTATGCCTGGATGGGGCTCCTTAACAACAACGGTATTTTGAACCGCTTCTTGCTGTGGCTGGGCGTGATCGACCATCCGCTGGTGATCCTTTACACCAACACTGCGGTTTATATCGGCATTGTTTACTGCTATTTGCCGTTTATGGTGCTGCCTATCTATACCGCATTAACCCGCATCGATTATTCGCTGGTGGAAGCGTCGTTGGATTTGGGTGCGCGTCCGCTGAAAACTTTCTTCAAGGTGATTGTGCCGCTAACCAAAGGTGGGATTATTGCCGGTTCGATGCTGGTATTTATTCCGGCGGTCGGAGAATACGTGATTCCTGAACTGCTTGGCGGGCCTGACAGCATCATGATTGGTCGTATCTTGTGGCAAGAGTTCTTTAATAACCGCGATTGGCCAGTTGCATCTGCGTTGGCGGTGATTATTCTGCTGATACTGATTCTGCCTATCATCTGGTTCCACAAGCATCAAAATCGTGAAATGGGAGAGAAGGGATGAATAATCTGCCAACGATCCGCTCGCCCTGGCGCACCGCCATTTTGGCGTGCTGTTTCCTGTTTCTTTATGCGCCGATGCTGCTGTTGGTGATTTATTCATTCAACAGCTCGCAGCTGGTCACGGTGTGGGAAGGTTTTTCGTTTCACTGGTACAGCGTGCTGTTTCAGGATGATGCGATGATTGATGCGGTGCTGCTGAGTTTAAGCATCGCGGGATTATCGGCCAGCATGGCGGTGGTATTGGGCACGCTGGCGGCAGTGATCATTGTGCGCTTCGGTCATTTCCGCGGTCACAACGGTTTTGCCTTTATGCTGACAGCGCCACTGGTTATGCCGGATGTGATTACCGGGTTATCGCTGCTGTTGCTGTTTGTCGCGATTGGCAATGCCATCGGCTGGCCGAGTGAGCGCGGCATGTTAACTATCTGGCTGGCGCACGTCACGTTTTGTACCGCCTATGTGGCGGTGGTGATCAATTCGCGCCTGCGTGAACTGGATCGCTCCATTGAAGAAGCGGCGATGGACTTGGGCGCAACGCCGCTGAAAGTGTTCTTCGTGATTACCGTGCCGATGATTGCACCCGCGCTGGTGACGGGCTGGCTACTGGCGTTTACGCTATCGCTTGATGATCTGGTGATTTCCAGTTTTGTCACCGGGCCAGGCGCGACCACGCTACCCATGGCAATTTTCGCCACCGTGCGCCGTGGTGTGAACCCGGAAATTAATGCACTGGCCTCGCTGATCCTGTTCATTGTCGGTTTGGTTGGTTTTATCGCCTGGCGCTTCATGGCGCATACAGAAAAACAACGTTTAAGCGATATTCAGAAAGCTAAACGTGGCTGAAACTCGTAAGCTTTGCCACTATAAGAATGGGCTGGTTTTCCAGCCCATTTTCAATGGCGTACGGAGCACGGAACATGTCGGAAACCCTCAAACACCGCCCGGTTTTACCAGAAGCACCCGTGGCGGTATCGGTCGCAGGGATTGCTATTATCGTTACGCGTTGCCTTAGCGTATTGATGCTAGCTAACGAACTGGGTTACGCCGAAATCGTTAATTTTGTTCATCGCAGCGCCCAAGCCTGGGATTCCACATTTATCTTTATTGCCAGCCAACTGATTTTTCTGTTTGAGCTACGCTGCGCGTTTACGTTGATGCGGGGCAGCAATCGCGGACGTTGGGGATATGTCGGGACACAGGTGATTGTGTTGTTTTATATGCTGATGGCTTCAATGGGATGGATCTACCCAGAAATATTCAGTATTAGCGGCGAGAGTAATGCGCAGATTATCCACCATACGCTGTTGCAGAAGCTACCGGACGTTGTGGTGCTGATGCTGCTTTTCCTGCCTGTCAGCAGCCGCGTCTTTTTCCATAAGCGTTGAACGCACGCCTGCCGCAACTCTGCTTTGTCAGGTTTTAGCGGTTGCCGAGCGATTGATGAACGAGGGTGGGCCAGCGTAGCAATCATCTGAACTGAGGACAGTGCAGAACCGGTCAGACAATGACCTTGCTGGCCCATAATACTTATTCGGGGAACCACTTCTGATTGAGCTGCTGCCAGCTGCCATTAGCTTTCATTTCAGCCAGTGCGCTATTCAACTTCTCGCGTAACTCTTCGTTACCTTTGCGTACTGCGATACCTAAACCGGTGCCAAAGTAATCGGTATCGGTGACATGTTCACCCACGGTAGCGAGATCGTTATTGGTTTTTAACCACTGATTAACCACTGCGCTGTCGCCAAACACGCCATCCAGACGACCGTTTTTCATATCCAGAATTGCGTTCTGGTAGCTGTCATAGGCCACCATCACGACTTCAGGATGTTTATCCTGCAAGAATTTCTGATGCGTGGTGCCGTTCTCTACGCCAATGCGCTTGCCTTTCAGCTGGCTGAAATCGTTGAATTTGCCTTTGCGAGCAATAACGATGGCGGAGTTAGCGTAATAAGGCTGCGTGAAATCGACCTGTTTACTGCGATCGGGCGTGATGTCCATGCCGGAGATCACCGCATCGTAACGACGGAATTTCAACGACGGAATCAAGCTGTCAAAAGCGTTATTGGTAAACGTACAGTCTGCTTTCATCTGCTGGCATAACGCTTTAGCCAAATCGATATCGAAGCCGACAAGCTGATTTTCACGATCCAGAGATTCAAAAGGGGGATAGGTTGCCGAAGAGGCAAAACGGATTTTCTCCGCAGCGTGGGCATTCATTGCCAGGGTTGCCAGTGCAGCGGCAACAATCCATTTTTTCATGATACGGCTCCTGTAAAACGTCATTAGCACAGCGTTTGGACGCGTTACAAGATGCCACCAAATGAATCTTTATGCAATATCTGTGAGTAAATAAGTGAAAAAGGCGAGAATTCTCGCCTAAATATCAGTTTCGGCGCTCAAATGCCAGCGCGCGCTTTTCGATCAGACGCATCATCAAAGTGAGTAAACCGTTGACGCACAGATAAACCAGACCCGCCGCCGCGAACACGGTGACATCGTAGGTGCGTCCGTACAGCAATTGTCCGTGTCCCATCACTTCCATCAGCGTAATGGTATAAGCCAGGGAAGTGCCTTTAAACACCAGCACCACTTCATTGGAATAGGATGAGAGGGCGCGTTTAAAGGCGTAAGGCAGCAGGATGCGCAGCGTATCTTTGCGGTTCATCCCAAGCGCAGCACAGGATTGCCATTGACCAGCAGGGATGGCACGCACAGCACCATAAAAAAGCTGCGTGGTATAAGCCGCACTGTTTAGTGACAGTGCCAACATGGCACACAGCCACGGTTGTGACAGCAGATGCCACAACCAGGGAATCTGTTGAATGCTCGGGAACTGGCCGGGACCGTAATAGATCAAGAATATTTGTACGAGCAGCGGCGTGCCGGTAAATAGCGTAATAAAACATTTTACCAGCGGTGTCAGCAGCGGCATTTTAAGTGACAGCACCACGGTGAACAGCAATGACAGCACCAGCGCCACGATCAGCGAGGCCACAGTCAGTGTCAGGCTGGTATGCAGCCCTTTCATTAATTCGGGTAGATAGTCAAGCATCAGCTGTTTCCCCGCTCAAAACGGGTAGTGCGTAATTCAATGCGGCGTAATACCGCCTGGCTGAACAACGTAATAACCAGATAAATAGCCGCCGCCACTAAAAACCAGGTAAACGGCTCTTGAGTGCGGGTCGCAATGCTTTTGGTTTGCAGCATCAGGTCATTTACGCTAATCAACGATACCAGCGCCGTATCTTTCAGCAATACCAGCCATTGGTTGCCTAAGCCTGGCAAGGCGTGCCGCCACATCTGCGGCATAATCAGACGAAAAAATATGGCTGATTTCTTCATGCCCAGCGCCTGACCCGACTCCCATTGTCCCACCGGCACCGCTTTTAATGCGCCGCGCAGGGTTTGGGATGCATAAGCGGCATAAAGCATCGCCAAGGCAATCACGCCACACAGGAAGGGGCTGACGTCGAAGTTTTCGATCTGCATCTGTATCGGCAACTGGAACAGGCCGAAATTGAGGGTAAAGCCGTCAGATAAGATCAGCAGCAGCTGCGAGGCGCCGAAATAGATAAACAGCACCACCAGAATTTCCGGCAGGCCGCGGATCAACGTGACTAAACCTGTACCGAGCCACGCCAGCGGTTTCCAGCGCACCGATTCCCAGCCAGCAAAAATCATCGCCAGCACCAGGCCAGCGATGAGAGCACAAACGGCAAGGCCGACGGTCATACCGGCAGCGCTTGCGAGTGGAATCATTTCATTCATTGAAAATTACTGTTGGAACCATTTGCTGTAGATGGTTTTGTAAGTGCCGTCTGCTTTGACTTTATCCAACGCGGCGTTGAATTTAGTCTGCAGATCGCTGTTACCCATGCGTACTGCGATACCCAAACCGGTACCGAAATAGGCTTTGTCCGTGACTTTTTCACCGACAGGTGCCAGCGCAGTGTTCTGCTTCAGCCATTCGTTTACCACTGCGGTATCACCAAATACGGCATCGATACGGCCATTTTTCAGGTCAAGAATCGCGTTCTGGTAGCTGTCGTAAGGTACGGTGGTAATTTCACTGTGTTTTTCGGTCAAATATTTCTGGTGCGTGGTGCCATTCTGAACCCCAACACGTTTGCCTTTCAGCGCTGCCACATCAGCCACTTTGCCTTTCTGCGCAACAAACAGCGCGGAGTTATCGTAATAAGGCTTGCTGAACAGAACCTGCTTTTCACGCTCTGGCGTGATATCCATGCCAGCCATAACGGCATCAAAACGACGGAATTTCAGGCTTGGGATTAAACTGTCAAAGGCCTGATTGGTGAAAGTACAGGTTGCGTCGATCTCTTTACACAGTGCGTTAGCCAGATCGACATCGAAGCCCTGAATTTTGTTGTCTGAATCAACAAACTCAAACGGAGGATAAGAGGCTTCCGTGGCGAAGCGAATCGTTTGAGCGGCTGATGCGCTCAGGCTCAATCCAGCAAGCAGTGCAGCAAGTACAACTTTTTTCATTTTTAGCATCCTGACTTAGTGCGAAAGGTAGTTGGCAAACGCTTCGGTTTGCGGCTGTGTAAATCGGCTGGCGTCGCCCTGTTCCACAATATGACCGTTCTCCATGTAAACCACGCGGCTGGCAGTTTTACGTGCCACTTCCACTTCATGGGTAACGATTACTTGGGTAATTTGGGTCTGCGCCAGCTCGCGAATAATGCTGACAATCTGGGCGGTGATTTCGGGATCGAGCGCGGCAGTAGGCTCATCGAACAGCAATACCTGAGGTTCCATCATCAACGCACGCGCAATAGCGACGCGCTGTTGCTGACCGCCGGAAAGATGCAGCGGGAAGCGATCGCTATAAGGCGTTAAGCGCAGGCGATCCAACAGCTTGTCGGCGCGTGCTTTTGCATCCGCTTTGCTTAAACCCAAGACACGGCAGGGCGCTTCAATCAGGTTTTGCAACACAGTGAGGTGCGGCCAAAGATTATATTGCTGAAAAACCATGCCGACATTTTGGCGAAGTTCGCGAATTGCCGCGTCAGAGGGCTTTTTGCTGAAATCGAACTGGTTTCCGGCGATCTGCAAATGGCCAGAGCGCGGATGCTCCAGCAAATTCAGTACGCGCAGCAGAGAACTTTTGCCTGCGCCGCTCGGACCGAGCAGCACCAGCGTTTCGCCCTGCGGGCATTCCAGGTTGATGTCAAACAGCGCTTGATGAGCACCGTAGAAGCAGTTAATTGCGTTTAGTTGAATACTCATGCGCCAAATATGAATAGCTATTAGTGTCGTGGATTTTAACGTCCTCAGAATAGTTATGCAATTGAGGTGGGTTAAAATTTATGAAACAGCAGCAAAACCCTAAAAGCGTAGCACAATATCGCGCCTTTCCCCTTCACGTTTGGCTGGGTTGCGTGTTTATCCTTAAACTGAAACTAAAAGCGCACCACATTGCTGCAGTACGCTTTTTTTATCTAACTCGATGAAAAATAATGTATTACTTCTTCTCGTGTTCCAGCGTCTGACCCAGCGTGCCGCTACCCGGATGTGACCAGTTGGCTGCATAACGTATGTCGTCAACGACCCAGCAGGTGCCTTCACGGATCATCAATACTTCATCCTGCCATTGTTTACCGTCACGGCTCAGATCAACACGCAAAGGAATATTATGCGCATCGCTGTTAGGAATAGTGGAGGCGTCCGCTACGCTGGCTACCGTTGGACCTTGCGCCAGGCTGGAGAAGAGATCGCCGTTGCGCCATGCGCCATTTTTGGTGTTGCCGTTGGCGGCAAGTAACGTTTGATAAAGGTGATCGCTTAGATAGGGACGATATTTTGCCAGCGTGCTGCTGTCAGGCAAACCCTGCGTAGGCTGGGCAACGCGCAGGTCATAAAACTGCTGGGCAACGCTATCAGGACCGCCCTCAGCGCAGGACGCTGTACGTGGGCCATTATCCTTGATGACCGGCTCAACCGTGGTACAGGCGCTAAGCAGCACTGCCGCAGGGATCAACAGCGCAAAGGCTTTGTTTCTCATCTCGATTTCCTTATTGTTCTCTGGCAAAGCGCCATTTTTAGCATAGAGTATAGCCGTGCTTTTTAGTCGAAAGAGCCTTAGTCCGCTTTGTTAAGGTTTTAGTCTGGTTTTCAGAGAAGGAGAACACGATGAAATTGTCTACCACGCCTACGCTAGAAGGGCACCGCATTACCGAATATTGTGGCGTTGTAACGGGTGAAGCGATTTTGGGCGCTAATATTTTCCGTGACTTTTTTGCCGGTATTCGCGACATCGTCGGCGGTCGCTCGGGCGCCTATGAGAAAGAGTTACGTAAGGCGCGAGAAATCGCGTTCAAAGAACTGCAAGAACAGGCAAAAGCATTAGGCGCTAATGCAGTAGTGGGGATTGATATCGATTACGAAACCGTCGGCAAAGACAGCAGCATGTTGATGGTGAGTGTAAGCGGCACGGCGGTCATCGTTAGTTGAAAAAATGGATACTAATACTGGCAGCGATCCTATTGTCTGGCTGCCAGTCTGGCGTGGAATCACGTAAGGGTTACTGGGCCGATTTACGCCATCCGGCTCAAGGTGCGCGCCCGCGTATCAAGGTGATTGTGATTCACTACACCGCCGAAGACTTCTCATCTTCACTCGCTACTTTGACCAATAATCAGGTCAGTGCGCATTACCTTATCCCGCGCCAGCCGCCACAACGCGAGGGCAAAGGCATTATCTGGCAGTTAGTTCCCGAGCGTGATTTAGCCTGGCATGCTGGCCCCAGCTTTTGGCGTGGTGCTACGCGCATCAACGATACGTCAGTGGGTATCGAACTGGTGAACAGTGGTTATCGACGCACGCTAACCGGGCGCGAATGGCAAGCTTTTACCCCGGCGCAAATCGCATCGCTAAGCGCACTAGTGAAAGACGTGGCGCAGCGTTACGGCATCGCGCCTGAGAATATTGTCGGGCACAGCGATATCGCTTCGCAGCGCAAACAGGATCCGGGCCCCCGTTTCCCTTGGCAGCAACTGGCGCAGCAAGGTATTGGCGCGTGGCCAGATGCCGATCGTGTGCAGGTTTATTTAGCCGGAAAAGCCGCGCAGACGCCGGTGCCAACGGCACAGGTGATGGAATTGCTGCAGCGCTACGGTTACGCGGTGACGCCAGAGATGACGCTACCTCAGCAGCAAAATCTGATCGCCGCCTTTCAGATGCACTTTCGGCCAACTGATTATCGCGGACTACCGGATGCAGAAACCGCAGCGATTGCCGCCGCGCTACTGGAAAAATATGGCGCGGCGGAATAGCACGCTGTTACTGCTGTAAAAAGGCTTTCCAGTGCGTGACAACCTGTTCCAGCGCTGCACGGTCAACATCAATATGCGTCACCAAACGTGTTGCTGGGCCGACGCTAATCAGCACATCACGCGCCTTCATCCACGCCTTGAGCGGTTCAACCTGTTCCGCAGGTACACGGACAAACAGCATATTGGTTTGCTGATCAACGACCTCAACGCCAATTTCATGCAGCTGTTGTCCCAGCCATGCGGCGTTGTCGTGATCCTCTTGTAAACGCGTCACGTTATGTTGCAGCGCATACAAACCGGCAGCCGCCAGAATACCGGCCTGGCGCATGCCGCCACCGGTCATTTTACGCCAACGGCGTGCACGCTCAATGTAGGCTTCATCGCCACATAACAGCGATCCCACTGGCGTACCCAACCCTTTAGAAAGGCAAATGGTCAGGCTATCGCAATAGCGTGCGATGGCTTCCAGCGTGACCTTTTGAGCAACAACGGCGTTGAAAATACGTGCGCCATCAATATGCAGCCCCAGTTGGTGTTGGCGGGTAAAGGCAAAAGCTTCAGCCAGATAAGCCAGCGGCAGCACTTTACCATGATGGGTATTTTCCAGACTGAGCAGGCGAGTACGTGCGAAATGAATGTCATCAGGCTTGATTGCAGCAGCAATAGACGCCAACGGCAATGTGCCATCAGCGTCGGCTAAAATCGGCTGCGGCTGAATACTGCCAAGTACTGCAGCGCCGCCCGCTTCATATTTGTAGTTATGCGCTTGCTGGCCCACGATATATTCATCGCCGCGCTCGCAATGGCTGAGCAGCGCGACCAAATTTGCTTGGGTACCGGTTGGAAAGAACAGCGCGGCAGCTTTGCCGCTCAAGTGCGCAGCTTCAGCTTCCAGTGCATTAACCGTAGGATCATCGCGATAGACGTCATCGCCGGTCTCTGCCGTCATCATCGCTTGCAACATCGCGGCACTAGGCCGGGTAACGGTATCACTGCGTAAATCGATCACGTTGCGCTCCTGAACTTTCCTGATTAATAAAAAAAGCGGGCATGGCGCCCGCTTGCGAAGTTCTATGGTTTTACCGCAACCAGTTGGTTTTCGCCAGTTCAACCACTTCATCGCCGCGACCATTCAGAATGGCCCGCAGCATGTAAAGGCTAAAACCCTTGGCCTGCTCCATTTTGATTTGTGGCGGCATCGCCAACTCCTCTTTGGCGGTGATAACGTCAATCAGCACCGGGCCATCGTGGGAAAACGCCTGTTCCAGCGCGCCATTCAGATCAGACGCTTTTTCTACGCGGATACCTTTAATGCCACAGGCTTGCGCAATAGCGGCGAAGTCAGGATTGTCTAACTCTGTGCCATCGGTTAAATAACCGCCAGCCTTCATCTCCATCGCGACAAAACCCAGCACGCTGTTGTTGAAAATCACCAGTTTTACCGGCAACTTCAACTGCGCCACCGTAAGGAAATCCCCCATCAACATACTGAAACCGCCGTCACCACACAGCGCGACCACCTGACGATCGCGATCGATGGCCTGCGCGCCCAAGGCCTGCGGCATGGCGTTTGCCATTGATCCGTGGTTGAACGAGCCCAGTAAACGACGCTTCCCGTTCATCTTCAAATAACGCGCAGCCCAGACGGTGGGCGTACCCACGTCGCAAGTGAAAATAGCGTCATCGTTGGCATAGTGGCTAATCTGCTGAGCAAGATATTGCGGATGAATGGCTTGCTTGTCGTTGGCATTGGCGAGATCGTCGAGATCTTTGCGTGCCTCAACATAATGTTTCAATGCGCTGTCGAGATGCTGACGATCGGTTTTATCCATCAGCTGCGGCAATATCGCCTGCAGGGTGGTTTTCACATCGCCGATGTAGGCTTGATCCACGCGACAGTGTGCGCCAAGGCTACCGGGATTGATATCCAGTTGGATAATTTTGGCTTTTTCCGGGTAGAAAGCGCGATAGGGAAATTGCGTTCCGAGCAGCACCAGCGTGTCGGCATTCATCATCGCGTGGAAACCTGATGAGAATCCGATAAGCCCGGTCATGCCGACATCGTAAGGATTGTCATATTCAATGTGTTCTTTGCCGCGCAGCGCATGAACGATAGGCGCTTTTAGCGTCGCGGCCAGCTCAACCACTTCTTTATGCGCACCTGCAACGCCACTCCCGCAAAGCAAAGTAATATTACTGGCTTCATTTAGGGTTTGAACCAGACGCGCTAACTCTGCAGCTTGCGGTTGGATGTGTGGAAGCTGTGGCGGATACCACGCCGCGCTCGCCGTTTCTGGCGCTAATTTCAGCGCAACATCGCCAGGAATGACCACCACCGACACGCCGCGATTCAGGATCGCTTTACGCATCGCGATGCCTAAGACCTGAGGTAATTGCTCTGGATTAGAAACCAGCTCGCAGTAATGGCTGCATTCGCGAAACAGCTCTTGTGGGTGCGTTTCCTGAAAATAGCCGCTACCGATCTCGCTGGAAGGAATATGTGCGGCAATGGCTAATACCGGAACATGGTTACGATGACAATCAAACAAGCCGTTAATCAGATGCAAATTGCCGGGACCACAAGAACCCGCGCAGACTGCCAGCTCACCGGTCACGTGCGCTTCTGCGCCTGCGGCAAACGCAGCAACTTCTTCATGGCGGGTTGGCATCCATTCAATGGTTCCCATGCGATTTAAGCTGTCACTCAGACCGTTAAGCGAATCACCGGTCACGCCCCAAATGCGTTTGACGCCTGCATTCTCAAGGGTTTTTGCGAGCAGCGCCGCAATGGTTTGTTTCATCATCTTCTCCTTTTGGTGATTGGCCATCCTGGCGATGGCACAACCGAAAGCGCAAAAAAAGAAGCTTAGACGAGGTTATCGAAACGCAGCCGTGAAAAAATGCGCTGCGTTTCGGCTCAGGGCGTTAAGCGGAGAACAGGGCGATGAGAATAGGGGCCAGCAGGCTCATGACAAAACCATGCACTATCGCGGCGGGAACAATTTCCATGCCGCCTGCGCGTTGCAACACCGGCAGGGTGAAATCCATTGAGGTGGCGCCACATAAACCCAATGCACTGGAACGATGACGGGCAATTAAGGCCGGGATCAACATAATAGCAATCAGTTCGCGTAACAGGTCATTGAAGAACGCTGCGCTGCCAATGACCGGGCCAAACGCTTCGGTCATTAAAATACCGGACAGCGAATACCAGCCAAATCCGCTGGCCATTGCCAAACCGGTTTTTAACGGTAAACCCAACAGCAGCGCCGCAATCAGACCGCCAATCAACGCACTCACTAACACGACGCTGGCGACAATCATGCCGCGGCGATTCAGGATAATTTGGCGCAGCGTCATGCCGCTGCCACGCAACTGTATTCCCACTAAAAACAGCAAGAAAATTAATGCGTATTCACTGGCTGCAGAAGCGTGATGAAGAAAGTTCCACTGTGTCAGGCCTAATAAAAATCCCACGATGACTACGCCGCACAGCTTGAGTGATTCCAGCGCCATATGCAGCCGCGACGGCAATTTTTCCTGTTTGTGAGCGTGTTGCCACGGCAAGCGTTTTTCCAGCCAGAGCAACGCCAGTAGATTGCATAACATGATGCAAACTGCGGCGACTGCGGCGGTGTGAAATACCGTGAGCAGATTGCGGCTAAGGTTATCAAGAAACGCCAAACTGATGCCCATGAAGAACAAGATGACATACACCATCCAGCTCAGTAAGCGATTAACTGCACGTAGAATTGCGGTTTTATGCAGAGGTAACAGCCAGCCCACGACCAGTGGAACAAGAATAATCAGAAGTCCGGAATACATAATTATTTAAGCCATCCGTGCGAAAGTGGCGACACGCTAGCGAAAAAGGCGCTAAGAGTAAACCCTGTAGAGAGAGTGGCTTGACCGGTTTGCGTTCGCCAACCATGCTTCGGTTAATAAGAGGATGAGCCACGTATGATTCTGCAACATATCGATATTCGCGGTTTTCGCGGCATCAGTCAGCTTTCCTTGCCGCTGACACCCACCAACCTGTTAATCGGTGAAAACGCCTGGGGCAAATCGAGTCTACTGGACGCACTTACACTGTTATTGTCACCGCAAACGGAAGATTATCAGTTTACGCCTGCTGATTTTTACTTTACGCCAGGCGACGTTAACGATCAGCGACGACGTCTGCAGATTGTGTTCCATTTCCGTGATGACCACAGCGATCAAGACGCGCTGCTTACGCCGTTCTGGCAAAGGGACGCACAAGGGCAACGTTGGCTCTATTACAGTACGCGGGCGAAGCTGCGTGATGGCCATGTCAGCACAACACGGCGCTTTGTCGATCAGCAGGGCAACGTGTTACCTGAAGAAGGGACGGGAGCGGCTATTCGCCATCTGCTGCACAGGTATCCGGTGCTGCGATTGCGTGATGCGCGTTTTAGTCGTCGCAGGCGAGATAGCGAAAGCAATAACGATACGCGCACCTCAACCTTGAACCAGTTAGCGATGGAGCTTGATACGCTCACGCGAGATCTGGTGACGCAGCCGCAAACGTTGAGCGACGAGGTGCTGCGTCAAGGTTTGCAAACCATGCAACAACTGATGGAGCACTATTTTTTGGTGCAGCATCCCAAAGATGCCAGTGAAGCGCGCCGCATTGATCCACAAGCGCGTGATGGCATGCAAGGATGGCGCTCGCTGGATAGGCTGAATAAACTGATATCGGGTACGGATTCGCGCAGTCGCCAGCTGATTTTACTGCGTATGTTTACGCTGCTGATACAGGCGCAGGGCAGTGAGCCGCTGGCTATTGGCGCACGACCGCTGTTGCTGATAGAAGATCCTGAAACGCGACTTCATCCGATTATGTTGTCAGTGGCATGGAATTTACTGGTGTTGCTGCCGCTGCAAAAAATCACGACCACCAATTCAGCTGAGCTGCTTTCACAGGTGCCGATTGAGAATGTGTGTCGGCTGGTACGAGAGCCGTCGCGGGTCGCTGCGTGGCGTATCGGCCCGGAAGGATTGAGTGCGGAGGATAGCCGGCGCATTGGGTTTCATATTCGCGTTAATCGTCCGTCTGCCCTGTTTGCCCGCTGCTGGTTGCTGGTGGAAGGCGAAACTGAAGTGTGGATTATCAATGAGCTGGCGCAGCAATGCGGTCATCACTTTGCCGCAGAAGGGGTAAAAGTGATTGAGTTTGCTCAGTCAGGATTAAAGCCTTTACTCAAATTTGCCCGCCGCATGGGCATTGCCTGGCATGTGTTAACCGATGGTGATGATGCCGGCAATAAATATGCAGCTACAACGCGCAGCCAATTGCAGGAGGGGGACGAGGAATCACATCATCTTACCCAGCTTCCCGCGCTGGATATGGAAAATTTCCTTTATAAACAAGGGTTCGATGAAGTTTACCATCAGATGGCGCACCTGCCGTTAAACGCGCCCATGAATGCAAGGCGTATTATTACCCAAGCTCTTCATCATGCGTCGAAACCGGAACTGGCAATTGCCGTGGCGATGGCGGCGGCCGAGCGCGGCCCCGAAGCTATTCCAACGCTGATGCGCCAGATGTTTTCACGGGTGATTTGGCTGGCGCAGGGTAAAGCAGATTAGAAAGGTAACAAAAAAATGCCAGCGGCATGGGCTGGCATTTTTTTAGGGAATGTTCAGAATGGGGATAAACGTCAGGCTACAGCCTGCGCTTCTACTGGCACGATAAGACTGGCATGATTGCCTTTCGGACCTTGATGGACGTCAAACTGAACTTGTTGGCCGGCTTTAAGTGTTCTGTAACCATCCATCTTAATCGTTGAGTAGTGCGCGAAGATGTCTTCGCCGCCCCCGATTGGACAGATAAAGCCGAAGCCTTTGGCGTTATTGAACCATTTAACTGTACCCGTCTCCATGCTTTTACTTCCCTCGCAAGACATTTTATTAAGTAGGTGAGGTCATTTAAGCTGTGAGTCGAGTTTGATTAAAACTCAATCAGCTTGTGTCCGTAGAATGTAGAGAAACGGGCACTGGCGTCAAGCAAAGCGCCGGACTGTGCAGGGAGAAAATCACTAAAATTTGAGGTAGTTAACGCTATTGCGAATTTTGTGATACAGGTCGCGGAGGCTTTTTTCGGCTAAATTTCCATCATCGGCTGATAGCTTGACAAGCGTGTTAAACTCTAAATATGAACTGCAATGGGTTTATGAATGATGTGCGGAATCTCAACGGATCATTATGGCAAACAATAACGACTGGCTTAATTTTGAACATCTGGCCGAAGACAAAGTACGCGAAGGGTTAAAGCCGCCTTCAATGTATAAAGTCATTCTGAATAATGACGATTATACACCTATGGAATTTGTTATTGACGTAGTGCAAAAGTTCTTTTCTTATGATGTTGAACGTGCAACGCAGCTGATGTTGAAAGTTCACTACCACGGTAAAGCGATCTGTGGTGTATTTACTGCAGAAGTCGCCGAAACCAAAGCGGCCCAGGTGAACAACTATGCGCGGGAAAATCATCATCCTTTGCTGTGTACGCTGGAAAAAGCCTGATCCCGTCTCCATATAGGAAACAGGTCGTCAGAGCGATAATTGGGGGAGGTGCCTAATGCTCAATCAAGAACTGGAACTCAGTTTAAATATGGCTTTCGCCAGAGCGCGTGAGCACCGTCATGAATTTATGACCGTCGAGCATCTGTTACTGGCGCTGCTCAGTAACCCGTCGGCCAGAGAGGCACTGGAAGCCTGTACGGTGGATATTGTGGCTCTCCGGCAGGAGCTCGAAGCCTTCATCGAACAAACCACACCTGTGCTGCCTGCCAGTGAAGAGGAGCGTGATACGCAACCTACGCTCAGCTTCCAGCGTGTGTTACAGCGTGCGGTTTTCCATGTCCAGTCATCAGGCCGAAGCGAAGTCTCCGGTGCTAATGTGCTGGTTGCCATTTTTAGTGAGCAGGAGTCGCAAGCGGCTTACCTGCTGCGCAAACACGAAGTCAGCCGCCTTGATGTGGTGAACTTCATTTCTCACGGTACGCGTAAAGACGAACCCGGCCATGCGCCGAATGCAGAAAATCCGGTTAACGAAGAGCAAGCAGGCGGGGAGGATCGTATGGAAAACTTCACCACCAATCTCAATCAGCTTGCTCGCGTCGGCGGAATCGATCCGCTGATTGGTCGGGACAAGGAGCTTGAGCGTACCGTTCAGGTTTTATGCCGCCGTCGTAAAAATAACCCGCTGCTGGTGGGAGAATCGGGTGTCGGTAAAACCGCTATTGCTGAAGGTCTCGCCTGGCGTATTGTTCAGGGCGACGTGCCGGAAGTGATGAAAGATTGCACCATTTACTCTTTAGATATTGGTTCACTGCTGGCAGGCACTAAATATCGTGGCGACTTCGAGAAGCGTTTCAAAGCGTTGTTGAAACAGCTTGAGCAGGACAACAGCAGTATTCTGTTCATCGATGAAATCCACACCATTATTGGTGCGGGCGCGGCGTCAGGTGGCCAGGTTGATGCTGCTAACCTCATCAAACCGCTGCTTTCCAGCGGCAAGATTCGCGTTATGGGTTCAACGACTTATCAGGAATTCAGTAACATCTTCGAGAAGGATCGTGCTTTAGCACGTCGCTTCCAGAAAATTGATATCACTGAACCGTCGCTGGATGAAACCGTTCAAATCCTGAATGGCCTGAAACCGAAATACGAAGCGCATCACGATGTGCGTTATACCGCGAAAGCGGTGCGTGCAGCGGTGGAGCTGGCGGTGAAATATATTAACGATCGTCATTTGCCGGATAAAGCGATTGACGTTATCGACGAAGCGGGCGCTCGCGCTCGACTGATGCCAGCCAGCAAGCGCAAGAAAACGGTCAATGTGGCTGATATAGAATCTGTGGTGGCGCGTATTGCGCGTATCCCAGAGAAAAGCGTTTCAGCAAGCGATCGCGATACGCTTAAAAATCTGGGTGACCGCCTGAAAATGCTGGTATTTGGTCAGGACAATGCGATTGAAGCCCTGACTGAAGCGATCAAAATGAGCCGGGCGGGTTTGGGCCAGGATCGTAAACCGGTTGGTTCGTTCTTGTTTGCGGGCCCAACGGGCGTGGGTAAAACCGAAGTCACGGTTCAACTGGCAAAAGCGTTGGGCATTGAGCTGCTGCGTTTCGATATGTCCGAGTATATGGAGCGTCATACCGTCAGCCGTTTGATTGGTGCGCCTCCGGGCTACGTTGGTTTTGATCAAGGTGGTTTGCTGACCGATGCGGTAATCAAACATCCTCATGCCGTTGTGCTGCTGGATGAGATTGAGAAAGCGCACCCCGATGTCTTTAACCTGCTGTTACAGGTCATGGATAACGGCATGCTAACGGACAACAACGGGCGTAAAGCGGACTTCCGTAATGTCGTGCTGGTGATGACGACAAACGCCGGTGTGCGTGAAACGGAACGTAAATCTATCGGCCTGATTCATCAAGACAATAGCACCGATGCAATGGAAGAGATCAAAAAGATCTTTACGCCAGAGTTTCGTAACCGCCTCGACAACATCATTTGGTTCCGTCACTTGTCTCCAGAGGTGATTCATCAGGTGGTCGACAAGTTTATTGTCGAGCTGCAAGCGCAGTTGGATGCGAAAGGTGTGTCGCTGGAAGTCAGTGATGAAGCGCGCGATTGGCTGGCTGAGAAAGGCTATGACAAAGCGATGGGTGCACGTCCGATGGCGCGTACCGTTCAGGAGAGCCTGAAGAAACCGTTGGCTAACGAACTGCTGTTTGGTTCGCTGGTGGATGGTGGATCGGTATCAGTTGGACTGGATAAAGAAAAAGGCCAGCTAACCTATCATTTCCTGAGTGCGGAAAAACGTAAAACAGAGGGCACTGTGCATTAATCACGGATGTCAGATAGAGAAAAGGCCGGATGAGAATCCGGCCTTTTTTTTGCTTGCTGATATTATTCAGCAGCGCGATGAGAGCAGCTTAGCGACTACGGAAGACAATGCGGCCTTTGCTCAGGTCGTACGGGGTCAACTCGACAGTCACTTTGTCGCCCGTCAGGATGCGGATGTAGTTTTTGCGCATTTTACCGGAGATATGAGCGGTAACCACGTGTCCGTTCTCAAGTTCTACGCGGAACATGGTGTTAGGTAACGTATCCAGTACGGTACCTTGCATTTCAATATTGTCTTCTTTGGCCATCGAATCCTCTGGGTGTACTACCTTTCAATTGAACCGGCAAGATAATGCCCAATTCAACGATTTATGTAAAGAACCGTCGACGATTTTGCCAACGCTTCGCCGTGCTTCGCGTTATAACGCGAGCATCTCGGTTAAATTCGGGTGTTTTATGTGACGTCTGCGGGGGAGTTAGCGGGCTAAGAATCTGTATCAACCGGTTACACGCGCACGATTGAACAGTTCCGAGAGTGCGTTGAGATTCCCAGCCTGGCAATTCCGGCTTACTACTATGAAGCGCGGACGACATACCAAACTCGATTATTATATCACTTTTACCGCTTTATGTGTGCAAAACATCTGTGTAGGTTTAAAAAAGGGTTTGCGTACGCCAGCAGCCTTCGCTGACCGGTTGCCACGCAAGGCTTTGCACATATTGCAGATAATCTACACGGGGGATTTCCCTCGCACCTAAAGACGCAGTGTGCGGGTTAAGTACCTGACAATCCACCAAACGCCCCTGGTGTTTTACGAAGTGTTGGCAAAATACCCAGAGTGCGGTTTTCGAGGCATTCTCCTGACGACTAAACATCGACTCGCCGCAGAATATTTGGCCTAACGCTAAACCATACATGCCGCCGACTAAACGTTGCCCATTCCAGACTTCAATCGAATGCGCATGGCCGAGTTCATATAATCGCAACCAGGCGCGTTTAACTTCGAAAGTAATCCAGGTACCTTCCTCACGTCCAGTAGCGCAGCCTTCAAGAACGTCGGCGAAAGACTCGTTCATGGTCACGCGATAAGGTGACTGCTTGTGGAAACGCTTCATGCTGCGACTGAGATGAAAATACTCAGGCAGTAGCACGGCACGAGGATCGGGCGACCACCATAAGATAGGATCGCCGGGCGAAAACCAGGGAAAAATTCCACGTTGATACGCATTCAGTAAACGAGCAGGGGAGAGATCGCCACCCATTGCCAGCAAGCCGTTCGGTTCGCGCAAGGCCATTTCAGGCGGTGGGAAATGCAATGACTCCCTTGAAAGTTGTACCAGTCTCATGACGTTATTTTACCTGTCAGCTATTCGCTAGAACTATAGCGCAAAGCGTTGTTGGAAACGCCAATAGCGACCCGTTTTTGAGATTAATTCCTTATGGCTGCCTTGCTCAATAATTGCACCATTTTCCATTACGCAGATGCGATCCATAAGATGTAAGCCACTCAGGCGGTGGGTAACGATGATCACCGTTTTCCCCTGAGTGACCTGATTCAGCAACGTCAAAATTTGTTGCTCCGTACTGGCATCTAAACCTTCAGTAGGTTCATCGAGCAACCAAAGATCGCCATCATGCAAAAGTGCACGTGCAATGGCTAAACGCCGCAGTTCACCACCTGAAAGCGGGCGTCCGCCTTCACCAAGCCAGGCATTTAAGCCCTCATCGTTCTCAAGTAAACATTGCAGTTCGACCTGAATCAGCACTGCTTTGAGCTTTTCATCAGTTGCGGTTGGAGAAGCAATAAGCAAATTATCGCGCAGCGTTTGACTAAATAAATGGACTCGCTGCGTCACCATGCTAATACGCTGACGTAGTTGCGCTTCATCCCACGCCTGAAGCGCAACATCATTGAGCGCTATGGTGCCGTGCTGACTTTCCCAGGCGCGCGTCAATAAGGCTAACAACGTTGATTTACCGCAACCGGTTGGTCCGAGCAAAGCGATATGCTCACCAGCCCGGATATTCAGGGAGAAATCGCTGAGCACGGCGTCGGGTCGATCAGGATAAGAGAAATAAAGATTTTCGATAATGACTTCAAGGCTACCTGTTCTGACATCAGCAACCGAAGGGAAAATTATCGTAGGCTCTCGACCAATGATGTCATTTACGCGTTGCGCAGCCGTAATGACCTGGGATAATGGCAGAAACGCACCAGCAACCGGTGCCAGCGCTTCGAAAGCGGCTAGCGCGCAAAACACCACTAACGCAATGAGGGAGCCCGGTAACTGCTGTGCTTCCATTGTCGTTGCGCTGACCCAAAGCAGAAGAGTTACGGTAAAACCGCTAATCAGCAACAGTAGGCTTTGTGCTAAAGCGTGTAGGCGCTGCTGTTGACGCTGTGCTTGCTGCCACTGCTGTTCTTGATCATTAAGCTGTTTCCGCCAAGAGGAAGCTGCGCCATAGAGCGTGAGTTCCGCCTGTCCGCTCAGCCAATGCATGAACTGCATGCGCCAATGAACACGCCCTTGCGCGATTGCCCGGCCTGCTGGTGCACCAAGATGATAAAACAGCGGCGGAAAAAGCAGCAGCGTTGCTAACATGATACTCCCCAAAATTAATGCTAATTGCAGGTCAATCAGGCTGAGTGCTGGCGTGACCAGCATAATGACCACAAAGGCACCCGCTAGCGGGGAAATAACACGCAAATAAAGGTGATCGAGCGTATCTACATCGCCAACAAAACGATTTAACAGGTCAGATTGACGAAAATCAGCAAGTTGACCGGGTGATAAGGCAATCAGGCGGCTAAAGGTGAACACGCGCAGATGTTGCAATACGCGGAAAGTGGCATCGTGACTCACAAGGCGTTCAAAATAACGGGCAGCGGTACGTATGATGGCAGCACCGCGAACACCCGCTGCGGGTAGCATGTAGTTGAAGCTGTAGAGTCCCGCAAGACCCGCAATTGAGGACGCCGCCAGAAACCAACCAGAAAGAGTAAGAAGGCCAATGCTGGCCAGCAAAGTAATCATGGCTAACACCATGCCCAAGGCTAAGCGATAAGGATGGCGCAACCAGAGACGAAGGAAAGGATGCAATGCAGACATCAGGAGATCTCCTGCTGACGGTGCTTCATCATCTGTTTAAACGCACCGGATTGTTCACTTAGCTGGTGCCAGTTTCCTTGCTGTATTAGCTGTCCGTTTTGCATCACCCAAATTGCATCCCATTCCTTAAGGTTATCGAGTTGGTGAGTAATCATTAGCGTAGTTTGCTGCCTGGCAGCTTGGTTGAGCGCCTGCATGACCAGCGATTCACTAAGGGCATCAAGACTGGCGGCGGGTTCATCCAGTAATAACAAGCGTGCTGCTTTATACAATGCGCGTGCAACAGCGATGCGCTGTGCCTGACCAACCGATAAACCTGTGCCGCCATCGCCCAGAATTGTCTTCAGACCCTGAGGCAGCCGCGGTAGAAATTCGTTTATTCCGCAGGTTTTTAATGACTCGGTAAAACGGCTTTCACTATAAGACTCATTCATCAAAATATTGTCGCGAATTGTCGAGGCCGGCAGATGGGGGTTTTGTCCGACCCAAGCCAAATGTTGGTGCCAGTTATCACGAATAATATCGCGTAACTCCATCCCATTAACGCGGAGAGAGCCTTGATAAGGTAAAAAGCCCAGTAACGCATTCATTAATGCGCTCTTGCCTGCGCCACTTTGCCCAACCAGCGCCACGCGTTGATTAGCTGGCAGATGGAAAGTTAACGGGCCACACAGCGTTTTTCCGTTTGGCGCGCAAATCAGCAGGTTTTCAGCCCTGACTTCAATCGAATCATTTGACGCGAAAGGGGTTTCACCTTGATTGGCAACGTTGTCCGGAGTTTCGTGCATGAATTTTTCAAGCGCATCAGCGCCGCCAACTGCTTGCGCTTTGGCGTGATAAAAGGTGCCGAGATCACGCAGCGGTTGAAAAAATTCAGGCGCTAATATCAGCACTAAAAAACCGGTAAAAAGCGTAACGCCATGGCCATAATCCCCAAAATGCAGTTCGCCTAAATAAGAAAAGCCAAAGTAAACCGCGACCACCGCGATAGCCAATGAAGCAAAAAACTCCAGCACGGCAGAAGAGAGAAAAGCAAGGCGCAGCACTTCCATAGTGCGCTGGCGAAAATCTGTGGTTGAAGCCGCAATAGCCTCTTTTTCCGCTTCGCCTCGATGAAAAAGGCGCAGCGTTTCGCGCCCACGCAGGCGATCAAGAAAATCGCCGCTCAGTCGTGCAAGCGCGCTGAAATTACGACGATTAGCATCAGCAGCTCCCATGCCGACCAAGGCCATGAACAGCGGAATCAAAGGCGCGGTGACAAACAGAATTAAGCCGGCGGTCCAGTTTAGAGGAAAGAGGGTGAACAGAATGCAAAAGGGGATAAGAACGGCAAGCGTCATTTGAGGAAGATAGCGCGCATAGTAATCCTGCATATCTTCAATTTGCTCCAGTAATAACGTTGCCCAACTGCCAGCCGGTTTCCCCTGAATCCAGGCGGGACCCAGTACAGCCAGACGATCAATGATCTGCTTTCGAAGGGCCTGACGAATGGCCTGGCTAGCACGAAACCCAGCCTGTTCCCGAGCATAATTTAATGCCGCGCGCAGGACAAAGCACAGCAGTAACAGCACGAAATGGGTCAGCAGCGTATCGCGTGATTGTTGTTCAATAATCAGCGCTTGCAGCAATGAGGCCATTAGCCAGGCTTGAGCAATAATAACCAGCGCGCTGGCAAAACCCAGCAGCGTGGTAAGTCGCAACCATCGTCCAGCGTGACTGCGTTGCTGGCGAAGCCAGCGGGTAAGATGCTGTTGCCGCGATTTGTTCATGCGATACCGTGGAGAATGCCAAAGGCGAATGCAGAATCAGGACGTTTCCTGCTTCTATAGGCGCATGAATCTAGCATGGCGACAATAAAAAAGGCGACTGAAAAACAGTCGCCTTTATTGATTACGATCAGGAAATGAATAACTTATCGATCGTTTTTAACCAAACCGTCGAGATAACGTTCTGCATCCAACGCAGCCATACAACCGGTACCCGCTGAAGTAATAGCCTGACGATAGATATGATCCATGACATCACCTGCGGCAAATACGCCCGGAATGCTGGTTTGGGTCGCGTTACCATGCAGACCAGACTGGACTTTGATGTAACCATTTTCCAGATCCAGCTGTCCATCAAAGATGGCGGTGTTCGGGCTGTGACCAATGGCCACAAACAGACCTGCGACATCCAGCGCTTCAGTTTCTTGCTCGTTAAGCGTGGAGCGCAATGTTAAACCGGTAACGCCCATCTGATCGCCCACCACTTCTTCCAGCGTGCGGTGAGTATGCAGAACAATATTCCCGCTACTCACTTTTTCCATCAGTCGATCAATCAGGATCTTCTCTGCACGGAAGCTGTCACGACGATGAATCAGGTGCACTTCAGAAGCGATATTGGCGAGATAAAGCGCTTCTTCCACGGCGGTATTACCGCCGCCAATAACCGCGACTTTCTGCTGGCGGTAGAAGAAACCATCACAGGTTGCGCAGGCTGAAACGCCTTTGCCTTTAAACGCTTCTTCCGACGGCAGACCAAGGTAACGTGCAGAGGCGCCAGTGGCGATGATCAGCGCATCAGCGGTGTATTCAGCGCTGTCACCGGTCAAACGGAAAGGACGATTCTGTAAATCGACAGTGTGAATGTGGTCAAAAATGATTTCAGTATTAAATTTCTCAGCATGCTCATGCATGCGTTCCATCAGAGATGGACCTGTCAGATCGTGCGGGTCACCCGGCCAGTTTTCAACTTCTGTCGTGGTGGTTAACTGACCGCCTTTTTCAAGCCCAGTAATTAAAACCGGATTCAGGTTGGCGCGTGCAGCGTAAACGGCTGCGGTATAACCCGCTGGACCGGAGCCCAGAATGAGTAACTTACTGTGTTTTGCCGTACTCATGCTTTCCTCAGTTTCATTCGGCTGACATAGCCTGCGATTGTAGGGAATATCCTGATGGAATGACAAGGCTTGCACGATTTTGTTAACGATAGCTGCAAATGGCGTAGACGATGATGATAGTTTCCGCCTCTCCTTTGCGCCAAAAGGGGGCAAAAATCGGCTTTTTGTGGTGCAGCTGTTCAAAAATACTCATTTAAAAACAGTTACCCAGAGGACTGTCTGGCATCTTGTACTGGATTTGGACATTTTACTTTGACAATCGCCTGCGCATTTGCGAAAACAGTGTCAGAAGCGAAGAATGTTAATCGGATCAAAACAGGGTTTAATGCCTCGTTTTGCGCGCAACACCGAATAAAAGCAGCCTGACATTGGTAATGACGCATGATGTGGACAGACAACATGCGTCATGCGGATGAGTGCCTTAACGCACAGGCTCTACAACTTCACTTCAAAAATGCCCCGAACAATGAGCGTTTTCAGGGCGTGGCAGGTAAAGGGAAGGAATTAAGAGAGACAATAATAATGGTAGACAATAAGAAACGCCCCGGGAAAGACCTCGACAGAATCGACAGAAATATTCTGAATGAACTGCAGAAAGATGGTCGTATTTCAAACGTGGAACTTTCCAAACGCGTAGGATTATCGCCTACGCCGTGTCTTGAGCGTGTGCGCCGCCTTGAGCGTCAAGGTTTTATCCTGGGCTACACCGCACAATTAAACCCGCATTATCTGGATGCATCACTGCTGGTGTTCGTTGAGATTACTCTGAATCGTGGCGCGCCAGATGTGTTTGAGCAATTTAACGCCGCTGTACAAAAACTTGAGGAAACTCAAGAGTGTCACCTCGTTTCGGGTGATTTCGACTACCTGCTTAAAACGCGTGTACCTGACATGTCTGCCTATCGCAAACTGTTGGGCGAAACCTTGTTGCGTCTGCCAGGCGTTAACGACACGCGTACTTATGTGGTGATGGAAGAGGTCAAACAGAGCAATCGTCTGGTGATCAAAACTCGCTGATGCGGGGCAGGTGCAAAACCTGTGGGATTTCGGTACACTCCTGTGAATTCATACAGGACCAGCGTCGGGAGTGCCCGACGCTGTTGCTTCATACTTTACAGGCACCTGGAGAGTTCTCTTGAGCCAGGAATACACAGAAGATAAAGACGTTTCGTTACAATCGCTGAGCAGTGGACGCCGTCTACTCGAAGCGTTGCTCATCCTGGTGGCGCTTTTTGCCATTTATTTGATGGTTTCATTGGTCAGTTTTAATCCTTCCGATCCAAGCTGGTCGCAAACGGCCTGGCATGAACCCATTCACAACATTGGCGGCAGCGTTGGCGCCTGGCTTGCTGACACCTTACTTTTCATTTTTGGTGTGATGGCTTACGCCATTCCGCCGGTCATTCTGGGGCTGTGTTGGATCGCTTTTCGTCAGCGTGACAATCAAGACTACTTCGACTATTTCGCGGTTGGCCTGCGTTTGATTGGTGTTTTGGCGCTGGTAGTCACCACCTGCGGCATGGCTGCTTTGAATGCTGATGATATTTGGTATTTCGCTTCCGGCGGTGTGATCGGCAGCCTGGTCAGTAATGCCATGGCGCCTTGGTTAAATCCTGCGAGTGGAACGTTAGCATTGCTGTGTGTCTGGGCAGCGGGTGTCACGCTCTACACCGGTTGGTCATGGCTGACCATTGCGGAGCGCATTGGGGGTGTGGTCATGGGTGTATTAACCTTTGCCAGCAACCGATCGCGCCACGATGAGCCATGGCAAGAAGACGAAGAGTATGAGGCTGAACACGCATCGACCTCCCGTTCACGTGCTATTCAGCATAATGACGATGAAGAGGATATTTTGCTGGCGGCGCCACGTAATGTGGCTGCTGAAAGCGTGCCCGCTGAAGAAGATGTCTCAGCTGAAGATGTTCTCTTGTCAAACCAGGATCCCTTGTTAGCGAAAGCGGCTGCAGCAACCAGCGCAGCTGTTGCTACAACTGTGGAAGCAGCGCACGTCGAATTAGCGCCATTACCTGCCGTTGCGCCAGTTTCTTCGGTTGCTGTGCCATCAACAGTTGCACCTGCCGTAGCAGCACAGGTTTCTGCACCGATAAACAATGGTCAACCTCAGGTTCAGACTGCACCAGAAGCGTCGCCGCCGCTTTATCGTTTTGAAATTCCAGAAGATAAACCTGCTCAAGCACCGCCGTTTACCGCCTTTGAAGATAACGAGCCGAAGATGGGCAACTGGCGTGAAAGCGCATCTTCAATGCCAGAAACGCCTTCCGCAGTAACGCGAGTAGCAGCGACAGCCGCTGCATCCGTTGCAACAAGAACAACCCCTACATTTGACCTTGCGCCAGAAGTGAATCCTAACCCGCAGGTCAAACAAGGGATCGGGCCTTCGTTGCCCCGTCCTAATCCGGTTAAGTTGCCGACGCGTCGTGAATTAGCCTCTTACGGCATCAAATTACCCTCACAACGCATGGCGGAAGAAAAAGCTAAAGCGGAAGAGTCGAGCACGGTTCAGTCAGCCGCATCTTCTGAACAAAATGCCATCTGGGCGCCAGAAGACGAAGAAGCATTGCAGCAGGCAGAACTGCGTGAAGCGTTCCAGTCTGGGCAACAGCAACGCTATGGCGAAAGCTGGCAGCAAGATGAAGAGGATGAAGAAGCGTTACAGCAAGCTTCGCTCGCCCGTCAGTTTGCTGAACAACAGCAGCAGCGTTATGTGCCTGAGCGTGAAGCGCCTGCGGCACCCGTATTTAATCTGGATACGGCTTCCGCCTTTGATTTTTCTCCAATGAAAGATCTCATCGATGATGGCCCAACCGAGCCTCTGTTCACTATTGCTGCTACGCCAGAGCCAGACGAACCTGCGGTTTCGCATGAGCCGTGGCAGCAAGTGGCAGAAGTTTCTGCGCCCCAGGCACCCGCACAGGTTCCGGTGCCAGAAGCGCCTTCAACTTTTGCTGCGCCAGTTCAGCCTCCGGTTCCGGCTGCACATTCTTCTTATGCTGCGCCAGTGCCAACGCCAGCGGTCGAAGAAACGAAACCTTCAGTGCATGACAGCCTGATCCATCCCTTCTTGATGCGTCATGAACACCCGTTGGAGAAACCGTCCACGCCACTCCCAACGCTCGATCTGCTGACGGCTCCGCCAGAAGAGGAAGAGCCGGTGGATATGTTTATGCTGGAGCAAACGGCGCGGCTGGTGGAGTCTCGCTTGGGCGATTACCGCGTAAAAGCGGAAGTGGTTGGCATTTCGCCTGGCCCAGTCATTACGCGTTTCGAACTGGATCTGGCACCTGGTGTAAAAGCGGCGCGAATCTCAAATCTTTCACGAGACCTGGCTCGCTCGCTTTCTGCAGTGGCGGTGCGTGTAGTTGAAGTGATTCCGGGCAAGCCATATGTCGGACTGGAGTTACCCAATAAACATCGCCAGACGGTTTATCTCCGTGAAGTGCTGGATTGCGCAAAATTCCGCGATAATCCTTCTCCGCTGGCGATCGTGTTAGGTAAAGATATTGCAGGGCAACCGGTGGTCGCGGATCTGGCTAAGATGCCGCACTTGCTGGTAGCGGGTACAACCGGTTCTGGTAAGTCTGTGGGCGTTAACGCCATGATTATCAGTATGCTTTATAAAGCGACGCCTGAAGAGGTGCGCTTCATCATGATTGACCCGAAAATGCTGGAGTTGTCCGTCTATGAAGGCATTCCGCATCTGTTAACCGAAGTGGTTACAGACATGAAGGACGCCGCTAATGCGCTGCGCTGGAGTGTGGGCGAGATGGAGCGCCGTTATAAGCTGATGTCTGCTTTGGGTGTGCGTAATCTGGCGGGTTACAACGAGAAAGTTGAGCAAGCTGAAGCCATGGGCCGTCCAATACCCGATCCATTCTGGAAGCCGGGCGATAGCATGGATATGACACCGCCGGTGTTGGAAAAACTGCCTTACATTGTGGTTCTGGTGGATGAATTTGCCGATTTGATGATGGCCGTCGGTAAAAAAGTGGAAGAGCTTATTGCCCGCCTGGCGCAAAAAGCCCGTGCCGCAGGTATCCATCTGGTGCTGGCAACGCAACGTCCTTCCGTTGACGTGATTACCGGCTTGATTAAGGCGAACATTCCAACCCGTATCGCCTTTACGGTATCGAGCAAAATTGATTCACGTACCATTCTTGATCAGGCCGGTGCTGAGTCACTGTTGGGGATGGGTGACATGCTTTATATGCCGCCTAACTCTTCAATGCCGGTGCGTGTTCATGGCGCATTTGTTCGCGACCAGGAAGTGCATGCCGTTGTTCAGGACTGGAAAGCGCGCGGTCGTCCACAATACATCGAAAGCATCACCGCTGGCGAAGAGAATGAAAGTGGTGGCGGCGGAATGGACAGCGACGAAGAGCTCGATCCGCTGTTTGATCAGGCAGTCGCCTTTGTGGTGGATAAACGTCGTGCGTCAATTTCAGGTGTTCAACGTCAGTTCCGCATTGGTTATAACCGTGCGGCGCGCATTATTGAGCAGATGGAAGCGCAAAGCATTGTTTCTCCTCCGGCACACAACGGCAATCGCGAAGTGTTAGCGCCGCCGCCGCACGAAATGTAGTTCGGATAAAAACACGCATGGAAACAGCAACAATGAGCCAGTTTAGACTGGCTCATTGTTTATCAGCAGATCATCCCCATATCAGACTATGCTTTCGGTTTTTTCTCCTGTCTAAAAAGCAGGATTGCAGCCAGGCTTAATGCAGTTATCAATGGGAAACGAGAAGATAAGGAATTGAAGCAGATGAAATTACGTGTAATTGCTTTTGGCCTGATGGCCTCTTTCGCTTCTGCCAGCGTGTTGGCTGATGCTTCAAGTGACCTGCAACAGCGTCTTAATAAAGTCAGCAGCTTTCATGCCAGCTTTACTCAAAAAGTTACAGACGGCACCGGTGCAAATGTTCAGGACGGTGAAGGTGAATTGTGGGTGAAACGTCCCAGCCTGTTTAACTGGCACATGACCGCCCCGGATGAAAGCGTCATCATTTCTGATGGTAAGTCGCTGTGGTTCTATAATCCATTTGTTGAACAAGCTACCGTTAGCTTGTTGAAAGATGCAACCAGCAACACACCCTTCATGCTGATTGCGCGTAACCAATCCAGCGACTGGCAGCAATACAACATCAAACAGCAAGGTGATGAGTTTGCGTTGACGCCGAAAAACAGCGACGGCAACTTAAAGCAGTTCACTATTACTGTGACTCCGGCTGGCACCATTAATCAGTTCAGCGCTATTGAGCAAGATGGTCAACGCAGTAACTATCAGCTGAAGAGCCAAAAAAACGGTGCGATAAGCCCGGACAAATTTACGTTCACACCGCCTAAAGGCGTAACGGTGGACGATCAACGTCAGTGAGGTTGCGGTGAGTACTCTGTCTCTGGATTTTTCCACCGAAGATTTTAAACCTCTGGCCGCACGTATGCGGCCAGAAACATTGAAACAGTACATTGGTCAGCAACATCTGCTGGCAGCGGGTAAACCGTTGCCACGCGCTATCGAAGCCGGTCATCTGCACTCAATGATTCTTTGGGGGCCACCGGGCACAGGTAAAACCACGTTAGCAGAAATTATTGCGCATTATGGTAACGCCGACGTTGAACGTATTTCAGCCGTGACGTCGGGCGTTAAAGAGATTCGTGAGGCGATTGAGCGAGCACGTCAAAGTAAGCAAGTTGGACGGCGTACTATCCTGTTTGTCGATGAGGTGCATCGTTTTAATAAAAGCCAGCAAGACGCTTTTTTGCCGCACATTGAAGATGGCACCATTACCTTTATTGGCGCCACCACTGAAAACCCGTCGTTTGAACTGAATTCGGCGCTGTTATCACGCGCACGCGTATATCTTCTTAAATCTTTATCCAGTGATGATATTGAACAGGTTCTGAATCAAGCCATGCAGGATAAAGAGCGAGGTTATGGCAACAGTGACATTGTATTGCCTGATAATACTCGCCGCATGATTGCTGAACTGGTGAATGGCGACGCTCGGCGCGCCTTAAATACGCTTGAAATGATGGCGGATATGGCGGAAGCCAATGCATCAGGTCTGCGAGAACTCACGCCGCAGTTACTCAATGAAGTGTCAGGTGAACGTGCAGCGCGTTTCGATAATAAAGGCGATCGCTTTTACGATCTGATTTCAGCGCTGCATAAATCAATTCGCGGTTCTGCCCCGGATGCAGCGTTGTATTGGTACGCTCGCATTATTACTGCAGGCGGCGACCCGCTTTATATCGCACGTCGACTGCTGGCAATCGCTTCTGAAGATGTGGGGAATGCTGATCCGCGTGGCATGCAGGTCGCCATCGCTGCCTGGGATTGCTTTACTCGCGTCGGTCCAGCAGAAGGGGAACGTGCCATTGCTCAGGCGATTGTTTATCTGGCGTGTGCGCCAAAAAGCAACGCTGTTTATACAGCTTTTAAAGCTGCGATGCGCGATGCGCGTGATAACCCGGATTATGATGTGCCTGAGCATTTGCGCAATGCGCCGACCAAGTTGATGAAAGAGATGGGACTCGGCAAAGAGTACCGTTACGCGCACGATGAAGTGAATGCGTATGCTGCAGGTGAAGTCTACTTTCCACCTGAAATGGCCCAAACGCGCTATTACCGTCCAACTTCGCGTGGCCTCGAAGGTAAAATTGGCGAAAAGCTCGCCTGGCTTGCTGAGCAGGATCAAAATAGCCCGACAAAACGCTACCGCTAAAACAGACGTTGCGGTAATGTGGGCAAGGATTTCAACGTGTTCCAGCTGGAGCACGTCCCTTCATTCAATCAACTTTAATTACACAGGATAAGCATGCTCGATCCCAATCTGCTGCGTAATGAGCCAGACGCAGTCGCAGAAAAACTGGCACGCCGAGGATTTAAACTGGATGTGGATACGCTGCGCTCCCTTGAAGAGCGTCGTAAAGTGCTGCAGGTCGAAACTGAAAATCTGCAAGCCGAGCGTAATTCTCGATCCAAATCTATCGGTCAGGCCAAATCCCGTGGGGAAGATATCGAGCCGCTGCGTCTGGAAGTCAATGTGCTGGGTGAACGTCTGGATGCTGCAAAAGCAGAGCTGGATGAGCTGCAAAACCAAATTCGCGATTTCGCGCTGGCGCTACCTAATCTGCCTGCAGATGAGGTTCCGCTGGGCAAAGATGAAACTGAAAACCAGGAAGTCAGCCGCTGGGGCGAGCCGCGCCAGTTTGATTTTCAGGTAAAAGATCATGTTGAGCTCGGTGAAGCAGCAAAAGGTCTGGATTTTGCAGCAGCGGTTAAACTTACCGGTTCACGTTTTGTCGTGATGCAAGGTCAAATCGCTCGACTGCACCGTGCACTTAGCCAGTTCATGCTTGATCTTCATAGCGAGCAGCATGGTTATCTTGAAACTTACGTGCCTTATCTCGTCAACCATGAGACGTTATATGGCACCGGTCAGTTACCAAAATTTGGCGAAGATCTGTTTCACACTAAGCCGCTGGAAGAAGAATCAGACAGCAGTAATTATGCTCTGATTCCTACCGCTGAAGTGCCATTAACCAACCTGGTTCGCGACGAAATTCTTGAAGAAGAAACGTTGCCAATCAAACTGGCAGCCCATACACCTTGTTTCCGTTCGGAAGCGGGTTCTTATGGTCGCGATACGCGTGGTTTGATTCGTATGCATCAGTTCGACAAAGTTGAAATGGTGCAGGTTGTGGCGCCTGAAACTTCCATGGATGCGCTTGAAGAGTTGGTAGGCCACGCTGAGAAAGTTCTGCAGTTGCTGAATCTTCCTTATCGTAAAGTGTTGTTGTGTACTGGCGACATGGGCTTTGGTTCAACCAAAACTTATGACCTCGAAGTATGGTTGCCTGCGCAAGATACCTATCGTGAGATCTCTTCCTGCTCGAACATGGGTGATTTCCAGGCACGTCGCATGCAAGCTCGCTGCCGTAGCAAGCAAGAGAAAAAGCCGCGCCTGGTTCATACCCTGAACGGTTCTGGACTGGCGGTAGGCCGTACATTAGTTGCGGTCCTGGAAAACTATCAACAGGCTGATGGTCGCATTGCGGTACCCGAAGTACTGCGCCCTTATATGAAAGGGATTGAATTCATCGGCTGATAAATTCCAGATAAACAGAACCCGGTTTTTGCCGGGTTTTTTTATGCCTTTAGAACGGCAATTAAGTTAGTTAGCAGCGGGAACTTATCACAAATAAACGTTATCGACGTTTTATTCATCGTAAAGCTTAATAATCTCATTATTCATAGAGATAGAAAAATTCTATAGCATCATTAACCGCGCTGTAACCTACTGAAGATTAGTAAATTAAATTGTTAAGCAGCAAAATGTGCTGCACCTTTTTTTTGCCGTTGACTTTAAAAAAGGCAATGGCAAACTGCGCGCAATTTCCTTCATTTCTTTTGGTTTTATCCACTATGTCTACCTGGTCACGTCCTGTGATGTTGCTGCTTTGCGGCTTGCTGTTAATGACGGTTTCAATAGCAGTACTTAACACGCTCGTCCCGTTGTGGCTCACGCATGACTTGCTGGCTACATGGCAAGTAGGCATGGTCAGTTCCTCCTATTACACCGGTAATTTAGCGGGCACGCTTTTAGCGGGATGGTTAATTAAAAAGCACGGTTTTAATCGGAGCTACTATTTCGCCACGCTGTTATTTGCGGTGGCCACAGTGTGTCTTGTGCTGCTTGATGGTTTTTGGGCCTGGACTTCGTTGCGTTTTATTGCTGGCGTCGGCTGCGCATTAATGTGGGTCGTAGTAGAGAGCGCATTACTGTGCAGCGGTACGGTACGTAACCGTGGTCAACTTCTTGCCGCTTATATGATTGTTTACTATCTCGGTACGGTCGCTGGGCAGTTGCTGGTGAGTAAAGTTTCGACTGAAGTTCTGAGTGTTATCCCTTGGGTTACAGCGCTGGTTATTTGCGCCGTATTACCCTTGATTTTCACGCGTGTTTCTTCAGAAAGCGAATCAGCTGAAGCGGCGCCAGGTCGTATCTGGCCGATGTTGCGTCGTCGCAATTCGCGCCTGGGTATCAACGGCTGCATTATTTCTGGCATCTTATTAGGCTCACTATATGGCCTGATGCCGCTGTATCTCTCACATCAAGGCATGAGCGATGCGAACGTCGGATACTGGATGGCATTGCTGGTAAGCGCAGGTATTGTGGGACAGTGGCCAGTAGGCAAACTTGCCGATCGCTTTGGTCGCATGTTAGTCCTGCGGGTTCAGGTCTTTGTGGTCATTCTCGGTGCGATTGCTATGTTAGCAAATGCTGCAATGGCACCTGCGCTGTTCGTACTGGGACTGGCGGGTTTTACGCTTTATCCGGTCGCGATGTCATGGGCATGCGAAACCGTTGCCCATCATGAGCTTGTTGCAATGAACCAAGCGTTACTGATGAGTTATACGGCGGGCAGTCTCGCGGGTCCCAGCATGACAGCTATGCTGATGCAAAATTACTCTGACCGTTTGCTGTTTGTTATGATAGCGGCGGTTGCGCTGGTTTACTTAGTGATGCTGCTGCGCAAAGCCGATCAGCAGGCAACACCCGTGGCACATGCCTAAAATCGGGTCATAGACATGAAAAAGGGAGCGAATTGCTCCCTTTTTTGTGCGTGTCAGTTAGTACATGACGTTGTGACCGTAGCTCGCAAGAATGTTTTTTACGCGTTCCATAGTCTCTTTTGACGGGGGTTTTACACCGTCAAGTTTGTACTCTTCACCCATGGCAATCCATTTGTGTTTGCCCAGTTCGTGGTAGGGAAGCAGTTCGATTTTCTCAACATTCTGCATATCCTTAGTAAACTCGCCAAGGCGATGAACCGAATCATCATCATCGGAATACCCAGGAACCACGACAAAACGTATCCACGTTCGCTTGTCTTTCTTCTGCAAATAGCGAGCAAAGTCGAGCGTACGGTGGTTAGAAACACCCACCAGGTTCTGGTGTATATCATCATTCATTTGCTTCAGATCGAGCATCACCAGATCGGTTGCATCTAACAATTCATCTATAACCGGATCATAACGACGCACAAACCCATTGGTGTCAAGGCAGGTATGAATGCCTTCAGCCTGACAGGCGCGAAACCAATCACGGACGAACTCTGCCTGTAGAATCGCTTCGCCGCCCGATGCGGTTACTCCGCCGCCCGATGCGTTCATGAAATGGCGGTACGATAAAACATCCGCCATCAATTCTTCCACTGTGATCTCTTTACCACCATGGGTGTCCCAGGTATCACGGTTGTGGCAATAAAGGCAGCGCATCAAGCAGCCTTGAAAGAAAGTGATGAAGCGGATGCCGGGACCATCAACGGTACCGCACGATTCGAATGAGTGGATACGACCGGTGATTGACATTGCGATGTATTCTCCAGGTAGGCCTGCTGAAGCAGGCAGCACAATCTTTGTCGCGCTTAAAACATTAAATCAATTTTGGTTGCTTCCTGTTAAGAGAGCAACCAAAGCAGACTTTGTATAAAAGGCTCCAAAAGGAGCCTTTTTAACGATTTTAAAGCTGAATTTTTAAAGTGACTGCGTGAAGGTACGCGTAATCACGTCTTGCTGCTGCTCTTTTGTCAGCGAGTTAAAGCGAACCGCATAACCCGAAACACGAATGGTGAGCTGCGGATATTTTTCTGGATGCTCCATGGCATCTAACAACATTTCACGGTTCATCACATTCACATTAAGGTGTTGGCCGCCTTCAATGTCAGCCTCATGATGGAAGTAACCATCCATCAAACCTGCCAGGTTAGCTTTACGTACGTTATCGTCTTTACCCAGCGCATTTGGCACGATAGAGAAGGTGTAAGAAATACCATCTTTAGCGTAGGCAAAGGGGAGTTTCGCTACGGAAGTCAAAGAAGCAACCGCGCCTTTCTGATCGCGTCCATGCATTGGGTTAGCACCCGGCCCGAATGGCGCGCCAGCACGACGTCCATCGGGTGTGTTACCGGTTTTCTTACCGTAAACCACGTTTGACGTAATAGTCAGAACTGATTGAGTTGGCACCGCATTACGATAAGTTGACAGCTTCTGGATTTTTTTCATGAAGCGTTCTACTAAATCACAGGCCAAATCATCCACACGTGAGTCATTGTTACCAAACTGCGGATATTCACCTTCAATGTCGAAATCGATCGCCAAACCGTCTTCATCGCGAACCGGTTTCACTTTGGCATATTTAATCGCGGACAATGAGTCTGCTGCTACTGACAAGCCTGCGATACCACAAGCCATGGTGCGGTAAACGTCACGATCATGCAGCGCCATCAATGAGGCTTCATAGCTGTACTTATCATGCATGTAATGGATAATGTTCAGTGAAGTAACATACTGTTTGGCCAGCCAATCCATGAAGTGATCAAGACGCTCCATGACGGTGTCGAAATCCAACACATCATCGGTAATTTTGTCGCCTTTCGGGCCTACCTGCATTTTCAGTTTTTCATCAACGCCGCCATTGATTGCATAAAGCAGCGTTTTAGCCAGATTGGCGCGTGCGCCAAAGAACTGCATTTGCTTGCCAACAATCATCGGGCTTACACAACAGGCGATGGCGTAGTCATCATTGTCGAAATCTGCGCGCATCAAATCATCATTTTCATACTGCAAAGATGACGTATCGATGGAAACTTTAGCTGCGTATTTTTTAAAGTTGATGGGTAATTTTTCTGACCACAAGATGGTCATGTTCGGTTCTGGTGAAGGTCCCATGGTGTAAAGCGTATTCAGGAAGCGGAAAGTACTTTTGCTGACCAGCGTACGTCCATCTACACCCATACCGGCGAGGGATTCGGTTGCCCAGATAGGATCACCCGAGAAAAGCTCATCATATTCTGGTGTACGCAGGAAACGCACCATACGCAGTTTCATCACCAAATGGTCAATCAGTTCTTGAGCCTGCTCTTCGTTTAACTTGCCAGCTTGCAGATCGCGTTCGATATAGACATCAAGGAATGTCGAAACGCGGCCAAAAGACATGGCTGCACCATTCTGTGATTTAACAGCGGCCAAATAGCCATAATAGGTCCACTGAACAGCTTCGATTGCATTGGTTGCCGGACCCGAGATGTCGTGGCCATATTTAGCCGCCATCTCTTTGATCTGACCTAATGCGCGATGTTGATCTGAAATCTCTTCACGCAAACGAATGGTTGCTTCGAGGTTGACGCCATTTTCAAGGTCATTTTGCAGAGAGGCAAATTGTGAGAATTTATCAGCCATCAAGTAATCAATGCCATACAGCGCTACGCGTCGATAATCACCGATAATGCGGCCGCGACCATAAGCATCAGGTAAGCCTGTCAAAATACCTGATTTACGGCAGCGCATAATGTCTGGCGTATAAACATCGAACACGCCTTGGTTATGCGTTTTTCGATATTCGGTAAAGACTTTTTTCAGGCCGGCATCAAGTTCACGGCCATATACTTTGCATGACCCTTCGACCATTTTGATGCCGCCAAAAGGGATGATGGCGCGTTTTAGTGGTGCTTCAGTCTGCAAGCCGACAATTTTTTCTAAAGACTTATTGATATAGCCTGCATCGTGAGAAGTAATAGTAGAAGCAAGATCGGTGTCGAAATCTACCGGCGCATGGGTGCGGTTTTCAATTTTGATGCCTTCCAGCACGCTATCCCACAGCTGAGTGGTTGCTTGTGTTGCGCCGGAAAGAAATGATTCATCACCATCATAAGGCGTGTAGTTTTTTTGAATAAAATCACGTACGTCGACGCGATTTTGCCATTCGCCCTCAGCGAATCCTTCCCAGGCCGAAGCCAGTTTTGCATTAAGTTCGGTCATGATATACCTGCCTTATCTAAGAAGACTTTCACATTCAAGCATAAGGAAATACCTTGTGCCGTCCGGATACTGTTAATGCACCGAGTCACCGTCACGTAAATAGATGACCCAGTAAGTCAACCCGACCAGCAGACCACCACCAATGATATTGCCAAGGGTGACTGGAATCAGATTGTCGAAAATGAAGTTATTGACGGAAAGCGCTTGAAATTGCGATGCGCTGGCGCCGGTTGCCTGCCAAAACTCTGGACCAGCAAAATCGCGAATGACGATGGCGAAAGGAATCAGAAACATGTTTGCAATGCTGTGCTCAAAGCCACTGGCGACAAACATGGCAACCGGTAGAATCATCACCACTATTTTATCTGTTAGTGTTCGACCGGAATAACTCATCCAAACTGCCAGGCAGACTAATAAGTTAGCAAGGATCCCTAAACAAACGGCTTCGATAAAAGTGTGATGCATTTTATGGTCGGCTGTTTGTAAGACATTCATACCCCATGCGCCGTTGGCGGCCATGTGTTGGCTTGCAAACCACATCAATGCGACGAAAAACAGAGCACCAACCAAATTACCGATATAAACGTTGATCCAGTTACGCGCTAGCTGCCCCCAGCTTATACGCCCGCTTGCTTTAGCAACGACAATTAATACTGTTGAGGTAAAGAGGTCTGCTCCGCCGACTACGACGAGAATCAAACCGAGTGAAAAACAGATACCACCAATCAGTTTCGCGACGCCATACGACATGCCGGCACTGCCTGTTGTAGCAGTAATATAAAAGACGAAAGCAATTGAAATAAAAACGCCAGCGGTTATGGCTAAGAAGAAAGTCGTAAAAGGATGTTTGGTTGCTTTATAAACCCCGGCTTCTTCAGCAACTTTTGCCGTTGCGGCTGGTAGCAATAAATTAAAAGGGTTGTCAGCTTTCACACTAACTCTCTCCAAAAGATGTCTGTGAAAATAGTAACAAAGGAGTATAGGTTAGAAATTGATATGGATCATGTTTGCCGAGGTGATGGGATTTTGAAGGTAATAAATTACTGTTTATTTCATTCAATCTCTTGAAAACAAAGATAAAAATTATTTTTAAAATATAAAATATTTTTTTAAGTTATTTTAATGGTGCTTTTTATACGACAAGAATGTTTTTGAATTGATAGTAAGGTGTTAAATGAAAGAGTGCTTTTTCAATAGGATGGTTTTATTTTTCACACCGAATTCTTGAGGCGATTTGAAAAAAAAGGCACTTCAAAATATCAGTGCCTAAATTTCGTTTTTAGCGTTTTTTATAAATCACAAAACAGCAGTGATTATTTATTTTGCCAATAAAGACGCTTGGCATTTTGCAACTTTTCGTAGGCAGCAAGTAATGACTGATGTGCCGGAAAAGCTTTCAAGTCATTATCAACGGGTTGCAGTCCATTAAACGGTGCTTCGCCACTGATCGCTGCCGAGGCAGCTTCAACCGCTTTTGCGCCATACATACGAGTGAAGGCATGATGATACTGAAGCGGATCACGCTCATCTTCCATTGCCAGCAGTAAGAGAGTTTGCAAGCAGCGATAGTAGTTTGCACGCTCTGGCGTGAAGATTGAGCTGTTAAACTCCATCGTCCATTCAGTCCAGATCAGTGCCTGATCTAAATCACCGCCCGCCAATGCTAACATCGCCTTAAGTTCCCCGATGCGCAGCGTATACCAACCATTATCTTTTCCGGTTGCCAAACCCAGTAGCTCGCGGACGCGAGTAAAATCGTCAAAGCCTTCTTCATCCAGTTGGGCGATCAAATCCAAATATTCCTCTGGATTCCAGTTGCTTTCTGGCAAAGCCAATAACGTTTCACGAATGCCAGCACCCATGCTGTTATTGGCCAGCAACAAATCTTCTGCTGGATAAATATCAGACATGCCAGGCACAATAATGCGGCAAGCATAAACACTTAAATGTTCATAGTCGGCAATATAGACTTCCTGATTTTCGCTGCGGAAAATTGCCATTAACGTGTCGAACTCTTGCTCGGTAGTGCCGTCAAATTTCCAGTCAACGAAAGGATAGTCTGCTGTTTCTTTGAACATATCCCATGAAATTAAACCACTTGAATCAATAAAGTGCGTTTCTAAGTTGGCATGTTCTGCCACTTCTTCATCATCGAATGTTGGAGGCGTAAAGACATCTAAATCTTTCAGGCTACGGCCTTGCAATAACTCGGTTACGGTACGCTCAAGCGCAACACCAAAATCTGGGTGAGCACCGAAAGAGGCAAAACAAGTCCCATTTTCCGGGTTGAACAAGACGACACAGATGACCGGATATTTACCGCCCAGCGAGGCATCATAAGCAAAAATTGGAAAACCTTCGTCTTCAAGGCGAGCGATAGCTTCAATCACGCCTGGGTAACGCTGCATAACTTCATCTGGAATGGCGGGCAGGCTGATCGCCTCGGCTATGATGCGATTTTTAATGTAACGCTCAAAGACTTCTGACAAACCCTGAACGCGAGCTTCATTCGCAGTATTACCAGCAGACATCCCGTTTGAAACGTAGAGATTGCCGATAATGTTCATCGGAATATAGACGGTTTCTTGATCGGACTGGCGAGTAAATGGCAGGGCGCAGATACCGCGCTCGCTGTTGCCTGACTGCAAATCGATGAGTTCAGAACCAACCAGCGCATTGTCGGGATCGTAGAAAGCACGAAGGCGATTATCGAGAATGCCTTCAGGGAGAGTATCGTCTACAGGTAACGGGAACCATTTCTCATTGGGATAATGGACAAAATCGCCATTCGCGATGGAATGTCCTAACCAGAAGTCAGCAAAAAAGTAGTTGGTTGAGAGGCGCTCGAAATATTCACCTAAAGCGGAAGCCAAAGCCGCTTTTTTGCTGGCACCTTTACCATTGGTAAAGCAAAGGGGGCAATCACGGTCACGAATATGTACAGACCAGACATGCGGGACAGGATTTAGCCAAGAGGCTTCTTCAATATTAAAGCCAAGGTCCTGCAGTTTCTGCTGGAAGCGAGTGATGGAATCTTCCAATGCGGCATCTTTGCCTGGGATAAAAGTTTGCGTCATGGTGCCGCTCTCTCTGTTTTAGGTGTGCGTAAAGCGCGCAATGATACGGACTTTACTGCTTGTTCGCTATTAAGGCGTCATAAATTTCTCATGGCTATTCTTCACACTTCCCTTTGTTAACCCACCCGTAAAATCATGACACTCGAGCAGCCTCATAATATTTCGTTGTGCTTTGTATAACTAACATAACCTCCCGAGCGGCAAATTCAGAAAATGTGATGGCTACCCGATTTGTGATTGCAGCCACCGAGAGGCAGTGATAAAACCGATACGTTATTCATAACCGTTCGATATGACAGTGGTGAGGGGAAATGACGCAAGTTTATAATTTTAGCTCCGGCCCAGCGATGCTGCCGGCAGAAGTGCTCCGTCGTGCAGAACAAGAACTGACAAACTGGCATGGCTTGGGTACTTCCGTAATGGAGATAAGTCATCGCAGTAAAGAGTTTATGCAGGTAGCAGAAGAAGCCGAACAGGACTTCCGTGATCTGCTGAAAATACCCGCTAACTACAAAGTTTTATTCTGCCACGGCGGTGCACGTGCACAATTCGCTGCTATACCCGGCAATCTCTTAGGAAATGCATCCAGCGCTGATTATGTTGACGGCGGCTACTGGGCGCATAGCGCAATTAAAGAAGCCGAAAAATATTGTTCACCACGTACGCTTGATGTGAAAACCACACTCGATGGCAAACGGGCCATTTTGCCGATGAGCGAGTGGGATCTGAGTGACGATGCGGCTTATGTGCATTTTTGCCCTAACGAAACCATTGATGGTATTGCTATTGATGAGCAACCCGATTTTGGTAATAAAATCGTCGTCGCCGATTTTTCTTCGACCATCCTGTCTCGTCCTATCGATGTTAATCGCTATGGTGTGATTTACGCTGGCGCCCAAAAAAATGTCGGGCCTGCAGGTTTGACCTTGGTCATCGTGCGTGAAGACTTGTTAGGCAAAGCGCACCCTTACGTTCCGTCAATTCTTGATTACCAGGTTTTAGCGGAAAATGGTTCAATGTTTAATACACCGCCAACCTTTGCCTGGTATCTTTCAGGTCTGGTCTTTAAATGGCTAAAAGAGAAGGGCGGCGTAGGTGAGATAGATAAGATCAATCAAGCTAAAGCTGACTTGCTGTATGGCCTGATCGACAAGAGTGATTTTTATCGCAATGATGTCGCGACTAAAAACCGTTCACGCATGAATATTCCATTCCAGTTAGCTGATGCATCGCTGGATAAAGTCTTTCTGGATGAGTCATTGAAAGTTGGCTTGCATGCTCTGAAAGGCCATCGTGTTGTAGGCGGCATGCGAGCCTCCATTTACAATGCAATGCCTTTAGAGGGTGTCAAAGCCTTAACCGATTTCATGATTGATTTTGAACGTCGCCACGGCTGATTATCAATGACATGCCAGCCTGAATGTTGGCACCAGACCCCGTCGTCAGGCGGGGTTTTCGTATTTTTTTGAGGATTTCGTTTCACATGCAGGACTCCCTGACTTTACAACCCATTGCACGCGTTGACGGTACCGTTAACTTGCCTGGCTCTAAAAGCGTGTCGAACCGTGCATTGTTACTGGCTGCACTGGCAAAAGGCACTACCCGACTGACTAATCTGCTCGACAGCGATGATATCAAGCACATGCTGAATGCGCTTAAAGCGCTGGGTGTGAGTTACTCTCTTTCTGATGATCGTACTGTTTGTGAAGTCACGGGAAACGCAGGGCCGCTACTCTCGTCTGAACCACTGGAGTTATTTTTAGGCAACGCGGGTACAGCAATGCGTCCGCTTGCAGCCGCACTCTGCCTGGGCCAGCAAGATGTTGTATTGACGGGTGAGCCTCGTATGAAAGAGCGCCCAATTGGACACTTGGTTGATGCTTTACGTCAGGGCGGAGCAAAAATCGACTACCTTGAAAACAATGATTATCCTCCAATTCATCTGCAAGGTGGGTTTACGGGTGGTGAAGTCAGTGTCGACGGAAGTGTATCCAGCCAGTTTTTAACCGCATTGCTAATGACGGCACCCCTGGCCGAGCAGGATACTTCTATCAATATTAAAGGCGAGCTGGTTTCTAAGCCTTATATTGATATCACTTTGCATCTGATGCGCAGCTTTGGGGTTGATGTTGAAAACCAAGGTTACCAGCGTTTCATCATTAAAGGTCAACAACAGTACCAGTCGCCAGGCGACTATCTGGTTGAAGGCGATGCCTCGTCGGCTTCTTATTTCCTGGCTGCGGCAGCCATTAAAGGTGGCACGGTGCGCGTTACAGGCATTGGCCGTAACAGTGTGCAGGGCGATATTCATTTTGCGGATGTGCTGGAAAAAATGGGCGCGCACGTTGAATGGGGCGATGATTACATTGCCTGCACCGCTGGAAAATTGCAGGCTATTGATATGGATATGAACCATATTCCCGATGCGGCAATGACTATTGCTACTGCAGCATTATTTGCAGAGGGTACAACCCAGCTGCGTAATATTTACAACTGGCGTGTAAAAGAAACCGACCGTTTGGCCGCAATGGCGATTGAATTACGCAAAGTGGGAGCTGAAGTTGAAGAGGGCCATGATTACATCCGTATCACGCCGCCAACCTCATTAACACATGCTGACATTGGTACATATAACGATCACCGCATGGCAATGTGTTTTTCACTGGTGGCGCTCTCCGATACACCAGTAACCATCCTCGATCCAGGTTGTACGGCTAAAACGTTCCCTGATTATTTCGAACAGTTGGCTAAGATTAGTCATAACGCCTGATAGTCATAATCCGACGTTTCATGCGTCGGATTCCTTCTTTTAAATGGCAGTGCCTCGCCAGAAATCCTCTGATTTACCTGTAATTTCTAACGCCGTCTACGCTAAGGGGTAACTAAGCTGGCTCAGGCCGCGTATAATGCTTGCCATTATTAGGGCTCAAAAGCCAAAAGACGCGCGGTAACAGGAGAGAATAATGACGGCGACTGCCCCGGTTATAACTATTGATGGACCAAGCGGTGCGGGAAAAGGCACCCTGTGCAAAGCGATGGCTGAATCCTTGCAATGGCATCTGCTTGACTCGGGCGCGATTTATCGTGTTCTGGCGCTGGCTGCATTACACCATCAAGTTGATATTGAATCGGAAGAAGCGCTGGTTCCGATTGCCGCTCACCTTGATGTGCGCTTCGTATCGCAAAGTGGGGAAATGCAGGTCATCCTTGAAGGAGAAGAGGTAACCGGTGAAATCCGTACTCAGGAAGTGAGTAATACCGCTTCGCGTGTTGCGGCTTTTCCACGTGTTCGTGAGGCTCTGCTGCGACGTCAGCGCGGTTTTCGCGAAGCGCCAGGATTGATCGCCGACGGACGAGACATGGGAACCGTTGTTTTCCCAGATGCACCGGTAAAAATCTTCCTGGATGCAAGTTCGGAAGAACGTGCTCACCGCCGTATGCTACAGTTGCAGGAGAAGGGCTTTAATGTTAACTTTGATCGCCTTTTAGCCGAGATAAAAGAGCGCGATGATCGTGATCGCAACCGTGCAATTGCGCCTTTAGTTCCTGCGCAAGATGCTTTGGTTCTGGACTCAACGCAAATGTCTATCGAGCAAGTTATCGATAAAGCATTGAAATATGCTCGTGAAAAATTGGGCATTTAATATCTCGGTGTGACAGAATTTAATAACCCTGTACCAAGGACCCGGTGCTGGGCATGTGAAACAACCCCATCCGACATGAAGTCAGATGGACGTTAAATTGAAGAATCCTGAAGATTATCAATATGACTGAATCTTTTGCTCAACTATTTGAAGAATCCCTGAAAGAAATCGAAACCCGCCCGGGTTCCATCGTTCGTGGCGTTGTTGTCTCAATTGACAAAGACGTAGTTCTGGTTGATGCGGGCCTGAAATCTGAATCTGCAATTCCTGCAGAGCAGTTCAAGAACGCAGCCGGCGAACTGGAAATCCAGGTTGGCGACGAAGTTGACGTTGCTCTGGACGCAGTAGAAGACGGCTTCGGTGAAACCCTGCTGTCCCGTGAGAAAGCTAAACGTCACGAAGCTTGGATCACGCTGGAAAAAGCTTACGAAGAAGCAGAAACTGTTACCGGTGTTATCAACGGCAAAGTCAAGGGCGGCTTCACTGTTGAGCTGAACGGTATTCGTGCGTTCCTGCCAGGTTCACTGGTTGACGTACGTCCAGTTCGCGACACTCTGCACCTGGAAGGCAAAGAGCTTGAATTCAAAGTAATCAAGCTTGATCAGAAGCGTAACAACGTCGTGGTTTCACGTCGTGCTGTTATCGAATCTGAGAACAGTGCTGAGCGCGATCAGCTGCTGGAAAACCTGCAGGAAGGCATGGAAGTTAAAGGTATCGTTAAGAACCTTACTGACTACGGTGCATTCGTTGATCTGGGTGGCGTTGACGGCCTGCTGCATATCACTGATATGGCGTGGAAACGCGTTAAGCATCCAAGCGAAATCGTGAACGTGGGCGACGAAATCACTGTTAAAGTGCTGAAGTTCGACCGCGAGCGTACTCGTGTGTCTCTGGGCCTGAAACAGCTGGGCGAAGATCCATGGGTTGCTATCGCTAAGCGCTATCCAGAAGGCACCAAGCTGACTGGTCGTGTTACCAACCTGACTGATTACGGCTGCTTCGTTGAAATCGAAGAAGGCGTTGAAGGTCTGGTACACGTTTCAGAAATGGACTGGACCAACAAAAACATCCATCCGTCTAAAGTTGTAAACGTAGGCGATGTGGTTGAAGTTATGGTTCTGGACATCGATGAAGAGCGTCGTCGTATCTCCCTGGGTCTGAAGCAGTGCAAATCTAACCCATGGCAGCAGTTCGCAGAGACCCACAACAAAGGCGATCGCGTTGAAGGTAAAATCAAGTCAATCACTGACTTTGGTATCTTCATCGGCCTGGACGGCGGCATCGACGGTCTGGTTCACCTGTCTGACATCTCCTGGAACGCGACTGGCGAAGAAGCCGTTCGTGAGTACAAAAAAGGCGACGAAATCGCTGCTGTTGTACTGCAGGTTGATGCAGAGCGCGAGCGTATCTCACTGGGCGTTAAACAGCTGGCAGAAGATCCGTTCAACAACTACATCACTTTGAATAAGAAAGGTGCAATCGTCACCGGTAAAGTGACTGCAGTTGATGCTAAAGGTGCTACAGTTGAATTAGCAGACGGCGTTGAAGGTTACCTGCGCGCTTCTGAAGCTTCGCTTGACCGCGTTGAAGACGCAACTCTGGTTCTGAATGTTGGCGACGATGTTGAAGCTAAATTCACCGGTGTTGATCGTAAAAACCGCGTAGTTAGCCTGTCTGTTCGTGCGAAAGACCAGGCTGACGAGAAAGAAGCTATCAATACTGTTAACACCAAACAGGAAGAAAGCAACTTCTCTAGCGCTATGGCTGAAGCGTTCAAAGCGGCGAAAGGCGAGTAATCGTCTTAACGCACCGGGCGGGAAATCGCCCGGTTTCGGTAAAAGGCTGTCATACATTCCAATAGGGATTAACCGGAGGTTAAATGACCAAGTCAGAACTCATTGAAAGACTGGCGGGCCAGCATACTCATATACCGGCGAAAGTCGTTGAGGATGCGGTAAAAGAAATGCTTGAGCACATGGCCACAACGTTGGCACAGGGCGAACGCATTGAAATCCGGGGATTCGGCAGCTTTTCATTGCATTATCGCGCACCGCGCACGGGCCGTAACCCTAAAACGGGTGACAAAGTGGATCTGGAAGGTAAGTATGTTCCCCACTTCAAGCCAGGCAAAGAATTGCGTGATCGTGCAAATATCTACGGTTAAGCCGATACCGAATCGCATAAACGACATCTTAGGATGTCGTTTTTTTTTGCTTTAAATTCTTTTTGCGAGCCAACGTCCAAATCAACGTTCTGCAAGATGCAAAGCATCACTCTTCCTACATAACAGCGTCCAAAGTCTTAAATCCTACCTTTTAAATACGTCATAGCTTGTCAAACTGCTGAAATCTTTTAGATGGATTGCATTATGTTGACATGGACTGCATTAGCTCGAATAACGATTATCGCCGCTCTGCCTTTACTGGTGTTGCCTCAACTGCCAGCACCGGGAATTTTGCTCGCTTTATTCTGTGCTGCGGTCGTTTTACTGCAGTTCCGTATACAACCAATACGTATAGCGGGCATTGCGCTCTTGTTACTGGTGTGGATGCTTCACGATGCTCGCCTGATCGTTGATGATATTGAAAAGCTGACTATCAAGCCTCAACAGTTCTATGTCCTTGTTGATGAGGTTCGTCAGGAAAATAAACAAATTAAAGTCAGGCTTTTAAAAGAGGGAGATCACTTTATTTTCCCCCCACGTTTTGCCTGGCTCTCATTTGAAAGTGATAGCCAAAAGTATTGCCCCGGACAGCGCTGGAGCATGCAACTTCGGCTGCGTGCAGTGCATGCACGGTTAAACGAAGGAGAGTTTGATAACCAGCGTTTTGCATTGGCTAATCACACCCCACTGCAGGGGCGAGTCATAAAACAAGATGCAGAATCATCCGCATGTAGTTGGCGCTGGCAGTTCATTAAACATCATGAGGCGCAAATCGGGTTTCTTTCGCAACAGGCCACGCTTAAGGCTCTGGCTTTTGGCATCCGCAATGACCTCAGCAAAACGACTCGTCAGCTGTTGCGTGACACCGGAACTGCACATCTCATGGCCATTTCAGGTATGCATATAGCGTTAGCGGGTGGAGTGGGATGGCTGTTAGCGCGAGGTATACAATTTCTTTTACCGGCACACCGCATCGGTTACCTGTTTCCTCTTATCGCCAGTTGGATTTTAGCTGCAACTTACACTTGGTTATCAGGCGGGCACGCGCCTGCTCAGCGAGCCTTGTTAGCATTAACGATTTGGATAGCTACTCGTATTGCAGGTGCTCAACTAAACGGCTGGCAAATATGGACATTATGCATTGGCTTGCTATTAATTACGGATCCATTAACTGTTCTTTCAGAGAGTTTTTGGCTTTCAGCTTTAGCGGTAGGCATGCTGTTAATTTGGTATCACTGGTTTCCTTTACCGGTTCGTTTTCATCAGCGACGTTGGTTATTGCTGCAATTATTGCATTTACAGATTGGCATGATGATTTTAATGGCACCGCTGCAGGTCACTCTTTTTAATGGCATCAGCGTAACGGCATTGGTTGCCAACTTGATTGCAGTGCCGGTTATCTCGTTCATTACCGTTCCGTTAATATTGCTTGCCATGATGCTGCCGTTTTCCTCAGCCTCAGCACTCATCTGGTGGTGTGCTGACTCAACATTGCGTGGGCTTGTTTATGTTTTGACGCTTCTTCCTACCGGCTGGTGGCCGTTACATAACGCTTCATTGCTCGCGCTTCTTGTTTGGGGTGGGTTAATTATCTGGCGGGCACAAATCTTTTTTAGTGCACCACTTAGCTGCTGTGCTATCGCCATTGCAATGCTATTAAGCCGTCAGGAGAAAATTGAACAGGGCTGGCGAATAGATATGTTAGATGTTGGGCATGGTTTAAGTATCGTAATCAGTCAGGGCAGAGAAGCCATTTTGTATGATACCGGCCCACGTTGGAAAACAGATGATGCCGGAGGACGCGTTGTCATTCCCTGGCTTGAGCGCAAGCAATTGCAGTTGCAGCAGATCATTCTCAGCCATAAACATCTCGATCACAGCGGCGGACTTGAATCCATAAAACAGCGCTGGCCGCAGATTCAAGTGAGAAGCGCATTAAATAATGTTGAACATCTATCGTGCATTCGTGGAACTCAGTGGCAATGGAAACAGCTGCATTTTCAAGTCTTGTGGCCGATAAACGCGTCTGCATCTGGAAATAATAACGACTCATGCGTGATCAGCGTAGATGATGGGAAGGTTCGACTGTTGCTCACAGGTGATATAGAAGCGATAGCAGAGCGCCAACTGGTTGCGCTAGAAAAGCATAATTTAAACGTCGATATCGTGCAGGTTCCGCATCATGGTAGCCGAACATCCTCGTCATCATTGTTTTTGCGAAGCCTGAATGGCCATGCTGCGCTGGCTTCCGTAGCACGTTATAACGCCTGGCGCATGCCTGCAAAATCGGTACTGGAAAATTACCAAAAAACGGGCTTTAACTGGTTTGACACAGGTCAGTCAGGTCAAATAAGTCTCTTCATTAATAACGGTAAAATGCGTGTTGCGACGCTAAGGGAACAATTAATGCCCCGTTGGTATCATCAGTGGTTTGGCGTAAAACGCGAATCCAGGTAGAATGGCCGGCTATTTCCAACAACGTGAATAAATAATGCATCAAGATAAAGATCTCTCAACCTGGCAGACATTTCGTCGACTCTGGCCGATGATCGCGCCGCATAAAGCGGGTTTATTTGTGGCTGCGATAGCCCTGATACTCAATGCCGCAGGCGACACCCTGATGCTTTCACTGTTGAAGCCTTTACTGGATGATGGCTTTGGCAAAGCAGACAGATCAGTGATGCTATGGATGCCGTTAGCAGTAATTGGCTTGATGCTGATACGAGGCGTAACCAGCTATATCTCTAGCTATTGCATTTCTTGGGTCTCGGGAAATGTAGTAATGAGAATGCGCCGTCGATTGTTTAGCCACATGATGGGAATGCCGGTCGCCTTCTTTGATCAGCAATCGACCGGGACACTACTGTCGCGTATTACCTACGATTCTGAACAGGTCGCCTCTTCTTCTTCAAGTGCGTTAGTCACTGTAGTGCGTGAAGGTGCATCAATTATCGGCCTGTTTATCATGATGTTCTATTACAGCTGGCAGCTGTCATTGATTCTGATTGTGCTGGCTCCGGTTGTTTCGTTTGCTATTAGACTGGTCTCTAAGCGCTTTCGTAACATCAGTAAGAACATGCAAAACACGATGGGGCAGGTGACAACCAGCGCGGAACAGATGCTTAAAGGCCATAAAGAAGTGTTGATCTTTGGCGGTCAGGATGTGGAATCTGAGCGCTTTGGCAAAGTCAGTAATCGCATGCGTCAGCAGGGCATGAAGCTGGTTTCAGCCTCATCCATCTCTGATCCGGTGATTCAGCTGATCGCTTCACTCGCATTAGCATTTGTGCTTTATGCGGCGAGCTTTCCAAGCGTAATGGACACATTAACGGCCGGTACGATAACCGTCGTGTTTTCATCAATGATCGCCTTGATGCGCCCACTGAAATCCCTGACCAACGTTAACGCCCAGTTCCAGCGCGGCATGGCTGCTTGCCAAACGCTGTTCTCAATTCTCGACAGTGAGCAGGAAAACGACAACGGCTCGCGTGAAATCACTCGCGCTAAAGGCGACATTGAGTTCCGCGAGGTGACCTTCACTTACCCAGGGCGTGATACACCTGCGCTGCGTAACATCAACCTCTCGTTACCTGCAGGTAAAACGGTTGCGCTGGTTGGACGTTCCGGTTCAGGTAAGTCAACCATGGCAAGCTTACTGACACGCTTTTATGACATTCAACAGGGTGAGATTTTGTTGGATGGACATGATTTACGTGAATACACGCTGCGTTCGCTGCGTAACCAGGTTGCGCTGGTATCTCAAAATGTACATCTGTTTAACGACACGATTGCGAATAATATCGCTTATGCGCGTAGTGAACAGTACAGCCGTGAAGAGATTGAGAAAGCGGCAACAATGGCGCATGCAATGGACTTCATCAACAAGATGGATAACGGTCTGGATACGATCATTGGCGAGAATGGTGTGCTGCTATCAGGTGGTCAGCGTCAACGTATTGCCATTGCGCGTGCATTGCTGCGTGACTGTCCGATATTGATTCTGGATGAAGCGACGTCAGCGCTTGATACCGAATCAGAGCGCGCTATTCAAGCTGCGTTGGACGAACTGCAGAAAAACCGTACCTCATTGGTTATCGCGCATCGCCTTTCTACCATTGAAAAAGCCGATGAAATTGTAGTGGTTGAAGATGGGCAGATCGTAGAGCGTGGAACCCACGCAACGCTGCTGGCAGAAAAAGGGGCTTATGCTCAACTTCACAAGATGCAGTTTGGCCAATGATTGAGCGTATCTGGAGTGGACGATCGCCGCTGTGGTTGCTGTTATGGCCACTAAGCCTGCTCTACGGGGCGATCTCTACTCTGATTCGTTACACCTACCAGCGAGGCTGGCGTAAAAGTTGGCGAGCGCCGGTTCCGGTGGTGGTGGTAGGGAATCTCACTGCGGGCGGAAACGGTAAAACGCCTGTGGTGATCTGGTTGGTACAAGCATTACAACAGCGTGGCTTACAGGTCGGCGTAGTTTCACGCGGATACGGCGGTAAAGCTGATCATTACCCGCTGCGGGTGAATGCTGACACCTCCACCGAACAAGCGGGTGATGAACCGGTTCTTATTGCCCAACGCACGGGGGCACTCGTCGCGGTGGCCCCGAAACGACGTTTAGCTATTGAAGCATTGCTTGAAGGTGGCGACATTGACGTTGTTGTGACTGATGACGGATTACAACACTACGCGTTGCAACGTGATAAAGAGATCGTAGTAGTAGATGGCGTACGTCGTTTTGGTAACGGTTGGTGGCTACCCGCAGGCCCGATGCGTGAGCGAGCTTCACGCCTCAAAGAAGTCGATGCCATTATCGTCAATGGTGGTGAAGCACAGCCGGGTGAAATGACGATGTTTTTACAGCCCGGTCAGGCGACTAATTTACTCACTGGCGAGCAGCTATCCATCCAACAGCTTGAAAACGTTGTGGCAATGGCCGGAATTGGTCATCCACCTCGCTTTTTCACTACGCTCAAGCAGCAAGGTTTGACGCCACTAGCGGAAATTGCCTTTGCCGATCATCATGCTTACAGCAAAGAAGAATTATCACGTTTGCTTTTAGCGGGTCAGAACCTGCTTATGACAGAAAAAGACGCGGTGAAATGTCGGGCTTTTGCGCAACCAAACTGGTGGTATTTACCGGTTGATGCTGATTTGCGGGGTGAAGGTGTTGAGCCTTTGCTGAATGATATTGAACAACTTTGCCGTAAACCTTCGCCTGATCCGCATCATTAATTACAGGTGATGTCGGATAAGGAAGAGGATGAACGTTACACATTCACTTTCGTTACAACAGGCTCGAAATCTTCATCTTGCTGCGCAGGGAATGCTGCGCACACCTCTCCGTCGCGCACGCTTTCAAGATCTTATTGATTGCGTCTCGCGTATGTCACTGCTGCAAATCGATACCATTAATGTCGTGGCGCGAAGTCCCTATCTGGTGCTATTCAGCCGCCTTGGCCATTATCCCTCGTCATGGTTAGAGCAGGCGCTGAAGCAGGGCGAATTGTTTGAATACTGGGCGCATGAAGCGTGCTTTATTCCTCGCGCGGATTACAAACTGCTGCGTCATCGCATGTTGTCACCCGAGAAACTGGGTTGGAAATATAACGCAACCTGGATGAGCGAACATCAGCAAGAGATTACCGATCTGCTTGAACACATCAGGCTAAATGGCCCTGTAAGGGCTGCGGATTTTGCGAGTGGCGACAATCATAAACCAGGCTGGTGGGCATGGAAGCCGCATAAACGGCATCTGGAAAATCTCTTTAGCGCAGGGGAATTGATGGTAGCAGAAAGGCGAAATTTCCAACGCGTTTATGATTTACGCAGCCGCGTAATGCCTGAGTGGCAAGATGAATTACATAGCATTGATGAAACTGAGGCGATCTGCCTCATGCTACTCAATAGCGCTCGCAGTCTGGGAATTTTTCGCGCCGCCTGGTTGCCTGATTATTACCGCCTAAAGCGTGTTGCGCTTAAACCCTTTTTAACGCAGATGCAGGCTAATGGTGACATTGTGGCCGTCAACGTGGCGGGGCTCGGTGAAATGTGGCTGCATCGTGATTCTCTTTCGCTGCTTGATTCCCCTCTTTCCGCCAGTCACAGCGCACTGTTATCACCTTTTGATCCCGTGGTATGGGATCGTAAGCGTGTGCTAGAACTGTTCGATTTTGATTACCGCATCGAGTGTTATACGCCTGAAGCGAAACGTAAATATGGCTATTTCGTATTGCCTTTCTTGCATCGAGGCCAGATTAAAGCACGGTTGGATGCCCGCATGGTGCGTAAGTCCAACCAGCTCGTGATTAAAAACCTATGGCTGGAAGACAATACACGTCTGACCCCCTCATTTATTCAGGATTTTCAGCGTGCCATTACGCGGTTTGCAGCCTGGCAAGATGCAGAACAGGTTATTATTGAACAGGCTCCAAAAGCGTTGCTTTCTGCATGGAGTTCGTCGTGGAGCGTCAACAGCAAGGGTGCGTAACCTCATCTGGTTTCCGTACAGTCGTGATGCTTTCGCTATGGTATGCTTGAAGCCTAAGAATTCGGTCCTTGAAGGAGGATATATGGATCACCGTTTACTCGAAATCGTTGCCTGCCCAGTTTGTAATGGCAAGCTGTATTACAACAATGCTCAACAAGAACTGATCTGCAAACCGGATGCGCTGGCATTCCCGGTGCGCGATGGCATTCCGGTTTTGCTTGAAAATGAAGCCCGTACATTGTCGATTGAAGAGATTCATCCATGAGTTTTATTGCCATCATTCCTGCGCGCTATGCTTCTACGCGTTTGCCTGGAAAACCGTTGGTCGATATTCATGGCAAGCCAATGGTGGTGCATGTCATGGAGCGTGCACGTGAATCCGGTGCCAGCCGGGTCATTGTCGCAACCGATCATCCCGACGTGGCAAAAGCGGTTGAAGCTGCTGGCGGCGAAGTCTGCATGACGCGCGCCGATCATCAATCGGGCACAGAACGTTTGGCTGAAGTGATCGAAAAATATCAGTTTGCTGATGATGAGATCATTGTAAACGTGCAGGGCGACGAGCCGATGATCCCTGCGGATATCGTTCGTCAGGTCGCAACTAACCTGGCAAAAGCTGATGCAGGTATGGCCACGCTAGCTGTGCCGATCACCGATGCTGAAGAAGCATTCAATCCCAATGCCGTAAAAGTGGTAATGGATGCACAGGGCTATGCACTCTATTTTTCGCGTGCAACCATTCCCTGGGATCGTGAGCGCTATGCGGCGTCTCGCGACATTATTGGTGACACACTGCTGCGTCATATTGGCATTTATGCCTATCGCGCTGGATTTATCCGTCGCTATATTGCCTGGGCGCCGTGTCCGCTAGAGCAAATCGAACTGCTCGAGCAACTTCGCGTGTTGTGGTACGGCGAAAAAATCCATGTCGCTGTGGCTAAAACCATTCCGAGCGTGGGTGTCGATACCCCAGAAGATTTAGTGCGCGTGCGTTTAGCCATGCAAGCTTAAAAAGGCCGGGGAACACTTCCCCGGCTTATGTCAAAAAGTTGATCCACTTCTAAACTTCTTATGATCAAGCCCTCCAGGATAGTGTGATATTTCATCTCAGGAGGATGACGTATGGAACACCTGAAAGCTGAATTAACGCTGGTGCTGGGTGAAAAAATCAGTCGTCTGGAAACCATCAGTGAACAGCCTCCAACCCGGCTTTATGCCTTGTACGATCATGATGGCAAGCCGATGCCGCTGATAGCGAAATATTATCGCCATCAAGGGCGTGCCGCGCTCGAAGCCAAAAAGCTGGCATTACTAGGCCATGAAGGATTAATTGCCGTGCCTGCAGTTTATGGCGTGGTCATTAGCCAGCAAAAGCCAGTGCACGAAATGTTGCTGTTGGCGCGACTCAATGGCGTGTCGGCAGAAGCGCCCACCCGCGACGCTGCGCGATGGCAGGAATTTTGCGAACAGGTGGTTGAAGGCTTGTTAGCCTGGCATCGCATCGACAGTCATGGTTTAGTCGGCACCGTTGACAGCACCCAAGAGAATAGTTGGCCTGCATGGTTTAAACAGCGGGTTGAAGTTCTATGGGCAACAATGAGCTATTTGCGGCCGCCTTACTTCACGCTTGAAGATCGCCAAATTTTATTTCGCTGTCGCGAGCGATTAGCCCATTTGTTGCGGGACTTCGATGATCCCTGTGTAATGCTTCATGGCAATGTGCGATTACAAAGCATGATAAAAAATGCGCGCAGCGATCAGCTCATCGCGATGACGCAGCCGGGAAATATTCTCTGGGCACCGCGTGAATATGAGCTGATCCATTTAGGCGAGTCAGCTGCAGAAACGGCGCTGCTGCATGATTACTTACAGCGCGCACCGGTTTCAGAAGGATTTGTCTGGCGGCGTTGGGTCTATCAATTATGGGATTGCATCGATACTTTGATCCATAGCGGCGAATTTGATCGCCCGCGTTTTGACCATGCGCGTCAGCAGCTACTTCCCTGGCTCGGTTAGCGGTAAATCATCAGCCTTTACGCGTTGCCAGGCTTGCCCCAACGTTTCGTAAACAGCGCGTTCGCTGTGGCCCAACCAAAGCGGCGAAGGTATGGCGCGCTCCCACCAGTTTAAGGGTGAGGTAATGGCCATCTGATTAGCCGGTGCTGCAATCGGATTCAATCCAGCAGCCTGAAAAAATTGCATCGCTCTGGGCAGATGATTAGCAGAACTGATTAGCAGGAAAGGGTGCTGACCAACTTGCCTTTTCACCGCCAGCGCTTCCTCTTCGGTATCTTTAGGTTGATCGAGAATCTTAATCTGCTCAGGCGGTACGCCCAAACTTTCAGCCACTGAGGCTGCCACCCACGCATTGCTTCTGGGGTTCTGTCCACCCGCTGCGCCAGTGAATATCATCGTGGAATCAGGATTGCGCCGCCATTGCCGCACGCCTTCCGTTACTCTTGGCAAACTATTGCCCACTAAATTTGAACTGGGTGCCCAATTCGGATTGAAGGTATAACCGCCACCCAGCACCACGATATAATCCACCTTTTCTGCCCCGTTCCAGGTTGCGTAACGATTTTCCAGAGGGAAAAGCAGGCGATCGGCAACAGGTTGTAGGCTCAATAACAGTAAAACAAGCCAGCTGACTGAGATCACTATTTTGCCGCTTTTCTGCCATCGGCTGCACCAAAGCAGTAAAATACCCAAAGCCATCAGCAATAGCAGAAACGGCAGGGGAAGTAACAGACCGCCCACCGCTTTTTTCAGGCTAAAAAGCATCTAAAAACTCTCCTGTTGTCCGAAAAAACAGCAGCTGGAAGAGAAGAACAGGATGAAAGGTTCATTCTTCTGGTGCCTGTGACAAAATAGCACAAGTCTCACCGCAGCATACCGGAGCCAGCGCCATGCAGGATCGCAACTTTGACGATCTCGCGGAAAAATTTTCGCAAAATATTTACGGCACCACCAAAGGACTAATACGTCAGGCGATCTTGTGGGATGAGCTTGAAACCATTATTCCCAGCCTGTCAGCTGAACCGTTAAAGATTCTGGATGCGGGGGGCGGTGTTGGACAAATCTCCAGTGGCCTGGCAGCGCGAGGGCATCAGATTTTATTGTGCGATCTCTCAGCTGAGATGCTTCGCCGTGCGCAGGAAAATGCTGAAGCGCTGGGTGTGAGCCAGAACATGCAATTCAAACAAATTAGCGCCCAGCAGGTGGGCGAACATTTGGATACGCCAGTGGATCTGGTATTGTTTCACGCTGTGCTTGAATGGGTCGCTGAGCCTGAGAAAGTTCTTAAAGCCTTGTTCGATGTTTTGCGACCTGGCGGGGTGCTTTCGCTGATGTTTTATAACCTGCATGGCTTAACGCTACGCACCTTAACACTCGGCAATTTTGGCTATCTGCGAACCAATTTAACCAAACGTAAAAAGCGTACGTTGTCACCCGATTTCCCGCGCAATCCTGATGACGTTTATCGTTGGCTTGAAGCGTGTGGATTTGTTATCGAGCAACGTGCGGGCATTCGGGTTTTCAGTGACTACATGAAGCCGCCTAAAGGCGAGCCGAAAAGCGACGAAGAGATCATTGAGATGGAGCGGCGCTATTGCCGTCAGGAACCCTTTTTGAGCTTAGGGCGCTACATTCACGTAACCGTGCGCAAACCCGGGCAGAAGGACGAATTATGAGTGAATTTTCCCAGACGGTACCTGAATTGGTATCCTGGGCGCGTAAGAATGATTTTTCGCTTGCGCTGCCAGTAGAACGTCTGGCCTTTTTGCTGGCCATCGCCACCCTTAACGGTGAGCGGATGGATGGCGAAATGAGTGAAGGCGATTTGATAGATGCCTTTCGTCATGTCAGTAAAGCTTTCGAACAAACCCACGAAACCGTGCTGGTACGCGCAAATAACGCTATCAATGACATGGTGCGCCAGCGCTTACTCAACCGATTCACCAGCGAACTGACGGAAGGCAATGCAATTTATCGCCTGACGCCGTTGGCAATCGGTATCACCGATTATTACATCCGCCAGCGTGAGTTCTCCACGTTGCGTTTATCTATGCAGCTGTCGATTGTCGCGAATGAGCTGAAGCGCGCTGCTGATGCCGCCGAAGAAAATGGCGATGAATTTCACTGGCACCGTAACGTATTCGCGCCGCTGAAATACTCTGTCGCTGAGATTTTCGACAGCATCGACATGACTCAACGTCTGATGGATGAGCAGCAGCAGGCAGTGAAACATGACATCGCCGATTTGCTGAATAAAGACTGGCGAGCGGCGATATCCAGCTGTGAAATGTTGCTGTCGGAAACCTCCGGGACGCTGCGTGAGCTGCAAGATACGTTGGAAGCCGCTGGCGATAAGCTGCAAGAAAACCTGTTGCGCATTCAAGATGCCACGCTCGACAGCCCGGATTTAGGCTTCGTCGACAAGCTGGTGTTTGATCTGCAAAGCAAACTCGACCGTATTACCAGTTGGGGCCAGCAGGCAATTGACCTGTGGATAGGTTACGACCGCCACGTACATAAATTTATTCGTACTGCCATCGACATGGATAAAAACCGCGTCTTTGCACAACGCTTGCGCTTGTCAGTCCAAAATTACTTCGATGCGCCATGGGCGCTCACTTACGCCAACGCTGAGCGGCTGTATGACATGCGCGACGAAGAGCTGACGCTGCGTAATGAAGAGGTGATGGGTGAACTGCCCGCCGAACTTGAGTACGAAGAGTTCAATGAAATTCGCGAGCAGCTGGCAGCGATGATTGAAGAAGCGCTGCAAGAGTATAAGTCTCAGCAAAAACCGCTCAACCTCGCCACAGTGATGCGCGATTACCTGGCGCAATATCCACGGGCTCGACATTTCGATCTCGCGCGTATTGTGGTGGACCAGGCCGTGCGTCTCGGCGTAGCAGAAGCTGATTTAGCCGGCTTGCCCGTGGAATGGCAGGCCATTAATGATTACGGAGCCAAGGTGCAGGCACATGTCATCGACAAATATTGAACAAGTGATGCCAGTTAAACTGGCCCAGGCACTGGCAAATCCGCTTTTCCCTGCGTTAGACAGCCAGTTACGTGCGGGACGACATATAGGTATTGAAGAGCTGGATAACCACGCTTTTCTGATGGATTACCAGGAATATATTGAAGAATTTTACGCTCGCTACAACGTTGAGCTGATCCGTGCGCCAGAGGGATTTTTCTACCTGCGCCCGCGTTCGACTACGTTAATCCCGCGTTCTGTATTGTCTGAGCTGGATATGATGGTAGGCAAAATCCTTTGCTATCTCTATCTCAGCCCAGAACGTTTGGCCAATGAAGGTATCTTCACCCAGCAGGAGCTTTACGATGAGCTGCTGTCGCTGGCTGATGAAAATAAACTGTTGAAACTGGTTAATCAGCGTTCAACCGGTTCGGATCTGGATCGCGCCAAACTGCAGGAGAAAACGCGCGCCTCGCTGAGTCGCCTGCGTCGTCTGGGTATGGTGTGGTTCTTTGGCAATGACAGCAGCAAATTTCGCATTACTGAATCAGTATTTCGCTTTGGTGCCGACGTGCGCAGCGGTGATGATGCCCGCGAAGCGCAGTTACGCTTGATTCGTGACGGTGAAGCAATGCTGTTCGAAAATGCAACGGCGCCAGTTGAAGCCGATGAGCCTGAAGAGAATGACAGCGAAGCGAGTGATAACGCGGAGGAACAGCAAGCATGATTGAACGCGGAAAATTTCGTTCGCTAACGCTGATTAACTGGAACGGCTTCTTTGCACGTACCTTTGATCTGGACGAGTTGGTCACCACGCTGTCAGGCGGAAACGGGGCTGGCAAATCCACCACCATGGCGGCGTTTGTGACTGCGTTGATCCCCGATCTGACGCTGCTGCACTTCCGTAACACCACGGAAGCGGGCGCAACCTCGGGTTCACGCGACAAAGGCTTGCACGGTAAATTGCGTGCCGGCGTCTGCTACTCAATGCTGGACGTGGTGAACTCACGCCATCAACGTGTGGTGGTGGGGGTTCGTTTGCAGCAGGTCGCGGGCCGCGACAAAAAAGTTGATATCAAACCGTTCAGCATTCACGGTTTGCCAACTGACACCAATCCCACCGACATGCTGACGGAAGTATTGAACAGCCGTCAGGCGCGCGTGCTGCCGCTCAATGAAGTAAAAGAACGTGTTGAAGCGCAAGAAGGCGTGCAGTTCCGTCAGTACAACTCTGTTATCGATTATCACGCCATGCTGTTTGATCTGGGCGTGGTGCCGCGTCGTTTGCGCTCGGCCAGCGATCGCAGCAAGTTCTATCGCCTGATTGAAGCCTCGCTGTATGGCGGGATTTCCAGCGCCATTACCCGATCGCTGCGTGATTATCTGTTGCCGGAAAACAGCGGCGTGCGTAAAGCGTTCCAGGATATGGAAGCTGCGCTGCGCGAAAACCGCATGACGCTGGAAGCGATTCGCGTAACGCAATCCGATCGCGATCTGTTTAAGCATCTGATCTCCGAAGCAACAAATTATGTCTCCGCTGACTATATGCGTCACGCTAACGAGCGCCGCATCCATTTGGATAGCGCCTTGTTGCTGCGTAATGACCTGTTTAGCAGCCGAAAACAGCTGGCGTCAGAGCAATATCGCCACATTGAAATGGCGCGCGAATTGTCGGAGCACAGCGGTGCGGAAAATGATCTTGAAGTGGATTATCAGGCAGCCAGCGATCACCTGAATTTAGTGCAAACCGCGATGCGCCAGCAGGAAAAAATCGAGCGCTACGACGGTGACATTGAAGACCTCACGCTTCGTCTGGAAGAGCAGACTGAAGTGGTAACTGAAGCGCGCGAAATTCAGGAAGAGAATGAGGCCCGTGCCGAAGCCGCTGAGCTGGAAGTGGATGAATTAAAAAGCCAGCTGGCTGATTTCCAGCAAGCACTTGATGTGCAGCAAACGCGTGCGATTCAGTATCAGCAAGCTTTGCAGGCGCTGGAGCGTGCCCGTGCGCTGTGTCAGTTACCTGACTTAACCATCGACAATGCCGCTGAATGGCAGGAAAGTTTCCAGGCCAAAGAAGAAGAGGCCACCGAGCGTCTGCTGCGCCTTGAGCAGAAGCTGAGCGTAGCAGAAGCCGCGCACAGCCAGTTTGAGCAGGCGTTGGCTTTGGTTACCAGTATTGCCGGCGATGTCAGCCGTCAGGATGCGTGGCAAACCGGACGTGAATTATTGCGCGATGCCAATAATCAGCGCCATCACGCCGATCAACTCTCTTCGCTGCGCCTGCGGTTGAATGAGCTGGAGCAGCGTCTGCGCGAGCAGCATGATGCAGAACGTTTGTTAGCCGAGTTCTGCAAGCGTCAAGGTCAGCACTATGACGCGGATGCTCTGGAAGGTTTGCAGCGCGAACTGGAAGCGCAAATTGAGCATCTGAACAGCAGCGTGGCGGATGCCGGTGAACAGCGCATGAAAATGCGTCAGGAGCTGGAGCAGCTACGCGAGCGCATTACTGCGCTGACTACGCGTGCGCCACACTGGCTGGCGGCGCAAGAAATTCTGACTCAGCTGAGTGAACAAACCGGGCAGGAATTGGCGAGCAGCCAACACGTTACCGAATACATGCAGCAACTGCTGGAGCGCGAACGCGAAACCACGGTTGCCCGCGATGAAGTGGCAGCGCGTAAGCGTGACGTTGAGCAGCAAATTGAACGCCTTAGTCAGCCTGGTGGCGCAGATGATGCGCGCTTAAACCAGCTGGCAGAACGTTTTGGCGGCGTGTTGTTATCGGAAATCTATGATGACGTTACGCTTGACGATGCGCCTTACTTCTCAGCCTTGTACGGTCCTTCGCGACACGCCATTGTGGTGCCGGATCTGTCACTGGTGCGCGAGCAGCTGGATGGTCTCGAAGAGTGTCCAGAAGATCTTTATCTGATCGAGGGTGATCCGCAGTCATTTGATGACAGCGTATTCAGTGTTGATGAGTTACAAAACGCGGTGGTGGTGAAGGTCGCTGAGCGTCAATGGCGCTATTCACGCTTCCCGAAAGTGCCGCTGTTTGGTCGTGCCGCACGTGAAAATCAGCTGGAACTGCTGCATGCCGAGCGCGATCGTCTGGCTGAACGTTACGCCACGCTGTCATTTGATGTGCAGAAAACGCAGCGTCTGCATCAGTCGTTCAGCCGTTTTATCGGCAGTCATTTGGCTGTGGCGTTTGATGATGATCCAGAAGCGCAGATTCGCCAGCTTGGCGGACGTCGCGGTGAATTAGAACGCGCGCTGAATCAACATGAAAGCAACAATCAGCAGCAGCGTCAGCAGTACGAACAGGCGAAAGAGGGTGTCGCGCAGCTGAACCGTTTGCTGCCGCGCGTTAACCTGCTGCTTGATGAGACGCTGGCCGATCGCTGTGAAGAGATCCGTGAGCAGGTCGAAGAAGCGCAAGATGCCGCACGCTTCCTGCATCAACACGGCGCGAAGTTGGCGAAGCTCGAACCGCTGATTACTGTTTTGCAAAGCGATCCTGAGCAACATGAACAGCTGCAGGCTGATTATCAGCAGGCGCAGCAGCAGCAACGCAATGCACGTCAGCAAGCCTTCGCGCTGACTGAAGTGGTGCAGCGTCGGGCGCATTTCAGCTATGAAGATTCTGCTGGCATGTTGAACGGGAACAACGATCTCAGCGATAAATTGCGTCAACGCCTTGAGCAGGCTGAAGGTGAGCGCAGCCGCACGCGTGAACGTCTGCGCGAGCATCAGGCGCAGCTGACACAATATTCACAGGTGCTGGCTTCGTTGAAAAGCGCCTATGACGCCAAGCGCGATATGCTGAAAGAGTTGCAGCAGGAGATGCAGGATATTGGCGTACACGCTGATAGCCGCGCTGAAGAGCGCGCCCGCATTCGCCGTGATGAGCTTTATACCGCGCTAAGCCACAACCGTGCGCGTCGTAATCAGCTGGAAAAACAGCTGACCTTCTGTGAAGCAGAGATGGAAGCGCTGCGTAAGAAGCTGCGCCACCTCGAACGCGATTATCATCAGAAACGTGACCAGGTTGTCAGCGCCAAAGCGGGTTGGTGTTTAGTGCTGCGTTTGGTGAAAGACAATGGCGTTGAACGTCGTCTGCACCGTCGTGAACTGGCCTATTTAAGCGGTGATGAGCTGCGTTCTATGTCGGATAAGGCTTTGGGTGCGCTGCGTCTGGCCGTTGCGGATAATGAACACCTGCGTGATGTGTTGCGCTTGTCTGAAGATCCAAAGCGACCAGAGCGTAAAATTCAGTTCTTCATCGCCGTCTATCAGCATCTGCGTGAACGTATTCGACAGGATATTATTCGTACCGACGATCCGGTTGAAGCCATTGAGCAGATGGAAATTGAACTGAACCGTCTGACTGAAGAGCTAACGGCGCGTGAACAAACGCTGGCAATCAGCTCACGCAGCGTGGCGAATATCATTCGCAAAACCATTCAGCGTGAGCAAAACCGTATTCGCCAACTGAATCAGGGTTTGCAGACGGTGAGTTTTGGTCAGGTTCGCAGCGTGCGACTGAACGTCAACGTGCGTGAAACCCATGCGATGCTGCTCGACACGCTGTCGGAAGAACATGAACAGCATCAAGACCTGTTTAACAGTAATCGTCTGACCTTCTCTGAAGCCTTGGCGAAGCTCTATCAACGTCTGAATCCTCAGATTGATATGGGCCAGCGGACGCCGCAAACCATCGGTGAAGAGCTGCTGGATTACCGTAACTATCTTGAGATGGAAGTGGAGGTCAATCGGGGCTCCGACGGCTGGTTGCGCGCAGAAAGTGGCGCGCTGTCAACGGGTGAAGCCATCGGTACAGGGATGTCAATTCTGGTGATGGTGGTACAGAGCTGGGAAGAGGAGTCGCGCCGTCTGCGTGGCAAAGACATCTCGCCTTGTCGCTTGTTGTTCCTTGACGAAGCAGCACGTCTGGATGCGCGCTCAATTGCCACGCTGTTTGAACTGTGCGAACGTCTGGAAATGCAGCTGGTTATTGCAGCGCCAGAGAACATCAGCCCGGAAAAAGGCACAACCTATAAACTGGTCCGTAAGGTATTTAACAATACCGAGCACGTTCACGTTGTGGGTTTGCGCGGCTTTGCAGCCGATCCAGCGCCGACGCGGTCTGAAAGCGAGGCTGGTTCCAGTCCCCATTTCGCAATAGAAAAATCGCAGGTGGAATCGTAGTCAAAAACTGCGCCATTGGTTAATCTGGTGACGGCATTTGTCGATTGAGGCAAATGCCGTTTTTTATTCTTATACTCATAAATATAAGTGGCAGCCCAATCGCAGTAATCTCAAGGAACGCTGCGCAGTAGATTAATCAAGGGGGCAGGGATGTTGCTGGTCAATAAGTTGAAACACCGTCGCGTTATTTCATTGTTAGCACTGGCGCTAACCGTTATTCCTGTTGGCGTATCGCAAGCCGCTATCATTAGTGCGTTACCTGGAACGACACAAGGAACGCTGTCGGTCAGTGAAAGTCAGCAACAAATTCAGCAGGCTTTCTCAGGTGCCGATCGACCTTTTTACCAGGCTTCACTGGCTACAATTTATGCGTCGCGTCAGATGCAACCGATTTGGCAAGACCGGGATGCAGTACAGAAATTTCAGCAGCAGCTGGCCGAAGTTGCGCTTTCTGGTGTGCAGCCGCAATTTACTCGCTGGGTTGATCGTCTAACCGATCCGAATATCAAAGGCTTTGCCCGCGATGTGGTGCTGTCTGATGCGATGCTCGGCTATTTGCAATTTGTCTCGAATGTCCCTACTCAAGGTGAAACCTGGCTTTACAGCAACGTGCCCTACAAATTGGCTCAGCCCTCAGTGGCGGTCGTAAATCATTGGTTAAATGCAGTGAATGCCGGGGCAAATGGTGCTTTCATCAGCTCCTTAACGCCGCAGCATCCTCAATATGTACCCATGCATACGGCATTAAAAAACCTGCTTAGCGATAAACTTCCCTGGCCGCAGCTGAAAAATAGCCAAACGCTACGTCCAGGCCAGGTCAGCGACGATGTACCGGCTTTACGTGAGATCTTACAGCGCAGCGGCATGATGACGGCGCAGATCGCGACGCCAGCACCCACCGATGATGCTGTGCCGACGGCTGCTGAACCGGTGAGCCAAAGTGAACAGCCAATAGCAGTGAGCCCTTCGGCAACCAGCGTTAACGATCTGCCGGCGCAGCCACCGCAAGCACTGGGCAATGTACAAAATATGAGCGCAGAGGTCAGCGCAGAAAATATTTATGACAACACGCTGGTGGCTGCCGTTAAGCGTTTCCAGCAGTGGCAAGGGCTGGCGGATGATGGCGCGATTGGTCCACGTACCCGCGAATGGCTAAATGTCTCACCGCAAATGCGTGCCGCATTGCTGGCATTGAATATTCAGCGCCTTCGCTTGCTGCCGGATGATATGCATAACGGCATCATGGTGAACATCGCAAACTACTCGCTGATCTATTACAACAACGGCAACAAGATCCTTTCATCGCGGGTTATCGTTGGTCGTCCCGATCGCAAAACACCGCTGATGCGCAGCGCGTTGAACAATGTGGTGCTTAATCCTCCCTGGAATGTGCCCACCACGCTGGTACGTCAGGATATCATTCCGAAGGTGAAGCAAGATCCTACCTACCTTTACAAGCATGGTTACACGTTGTTATCAGGATGGAGTGCAGATGCGCAGGTCATGGATCCCAGCATGATTGACTGGAGTATGGTGTCGGCTTCCTCTTTCCCTTATCGCTTACGCCAGGCACCTGGCGCAACCAATTCTCTGGGCCGCTATAAATTCAATATGCCAAGCTCAGACGCGATCTATCTGCATGACACGCCGAACCACAACTTATTTCAGCGTGATATTCGCGCACTGAGTTCTGGATGTGTGCGCGTCAATAAAGCCTCTGAACTGGCGGGTTTGCTGCTACAAGATGCGGGTTGGAACGACAGTCGCATCTCAAGTACGCTTAAAGAAGGGGACACGCGCTATGTCCCTATTCGTCACCGCATTCCGGTTAATCTTTACTATCTGACTGCATGGGTGGCGGATGATGGCAAACCACAATATCGAACAGATATTTACAATTATGATGATACTGCGCGCTCAGGCAGTCAGGTATTGCTACGAGCAGAACAGCTTTTGCTCTAGTGGTTGATTTTTCTTCACTCTTCATGGCTTATAAAAAGTAAGCCATGTCTTGAAAAGGCGGTCCTGAGCGGGATCGCCGCACAAACTCCCTTGTCACGGGTTGACGATCCTTTGAGAGAAAGTTAAGGTTCGGCCTTGTGCGCTTTTTGCACATTTCTAAGCTTTCACTCTCAGGTAACACGTTACATGTCTAATATTGATTCTTTTCGTCGTAAATTACTGCTTTGCGGAAGCGCAGCCGCAGGTCTGGCATTGTTGCCGACATCCGCAAGGGCCTCACTTTCAACTTCTCGTCCACGTGTATTGACACTCAACAATCTGCACACTGGCGAAACGTTGAAAACTGAGTTTTTCAACGGGAAAAGTTACGACAAGGATGAGTTATCGCGCTTGAACCATTTCTTTCGCGATTTCCGCGCTAACAAAGTAAAAAGCATTGATCCCCATCTGTTTGATCAAATTTTCCGTCTGCAAGCATTGCTGGAAACGCGTAAACCGGTTCAGCTGATTTCCGGCTATCGTTCTTTATCAACGAACAATATGTTGCGCGAAAGCGGGCCGGGTGTAGCCAAGCATAGCTATCACACCAAAGGCCAGGCGATGGATTTCCATATTGAAGGCATTGCGCTAAGCAATGTACGCAAAGCGGCATTAACAATGCGCGCTGGTGGTGTAGGATATTACCCACGCAGCAACTTTGTGCACATTGATACCGGGCCGGTCAGGCACTGGTCGTAAACCGGCAACGCTGCGTGTGTCGGTCATGGAGCGTTATGAAATACCACATTATTCCTGTTACTGCGTTTGCACAGAACTGCTCTGTTATCTGGTGTGAAACCACGCGCGAAGCGGCGCTGGTCGATCCGGGTGGCGATGCATCTACCCTCAAGCAAACGCTTGAACAGCTTGATTTAAAGCCTGCGCAGATCTTGTTAACGCATGGGCATCTGGATCACGTAGGCGCGGCGGTTGAACTGGCAGCGTTTTACTCGGCTCCGATTATTGGACCACAAAAACTGGATGCATTCCTGTTGGCGTCGTTACCGCTGCAAAGCCGTATGTTCGGCCTGGACGATTGTGCTGCCTTTACACCCGATCGATGGCTGGAAGAGGGCGACAGCGTGCAGGTAGGTTTAGTGACGCTGGATATATTACATTGCCCCGGCCATACGCCAGGACACATCGTCTTTTTTGATCGTGTTGGACGATTACTGATCTCAGGGGATGTGATCTTTAATGGTGGTGTGGGTCGCACTGATTTCCCGCAGGGAAATCATCAGCATCTGATCGAGGCAATTAAAACAAAATTGCTGCCATTAGGCGATGATGTTGAATTTGTGCCAGGGCATGGCGCGACGTCAACGTTGGGAAGAGAACGTCTGAGCAATCCTTTCCTGCAATAACGTTTCTGCAATAAAAAATGGGCCATTTGGCCCATTTTTTTATGACGCTAATTCTGCTTAAAGTACAGCAACAATCGCTTCACACAACGCTGACATATTATCTGGTGTCATGCCTGCTACGTTCACTCGGCCTGAATTCACAGCATAAACCCCGAACTCTTCGCGCAGGCGAATAACCTGGTCTTTAGTTAGTCCGCTGAAAGAAAACATGCCGTTCTGCTTGATGATAAAGCTAAAGTCGCGCTGAGCACCTTTCTCCGCCAGGGTATTTACAAACAAATGGCGCATACGTTGAATACGTTGACGCATATCTGAAAGCTCTTGTTCCCAGATAGTACGTAAAGCATCGTTATCAAGAATGGTCGCTACAACAGCAGCACCGTGTGCGGGTGGATTCGAATAGTTGGCGCGAATGGTGTATTTAACCTGGCTGAATGTAGTATCAGCCACGGCAGCGTCGGCTGCTACCAGCGTAATTGCCCCTACGCGCTCATTGTATAATCCGAAGTTTTTCGAATAGGAGCTAGCAACAATCAGCTCCTGATGCGAAGCCGCAAAAATGCGCAAACCTTCAGCATCTTCATCAAGGCCACGCGCGAAACCCTGATAGGCAAAATCGAACAGCGGCAGCCAGCCGTTAGCGTGTGAAAGCTGTGCCAGCTGCTGCCATTGTTCTGCAGTAGGATCGATACCGGTTGGGTTGTGACAGCAGCCGTGAAACAGGACTACGTCACCCGCTTTGGCTTCTTTAAGGGATGCCAGCATACCGTCGAAATCCAACTGGTGGTTTTCAGCATCGTAATAGTGGTATTCACACACTTCCAGGCCTGCAGCATTGAACACATTTTTATGGTTCGGCCAGCTTGGATTGCTAACCCAAATACGTTTCACCGCGGTTTGGGTTGAAAGGAAATCTGCGGCTACACGCAGTGCGCCTGTACCGCCAGGCGTTTGTGCAGTACGCGCGCGGCCTGAGGTGATCAATGCATTCTCTTTGCCAAACAGCAATTCCTGCGTGCAGCGCGCGAAATCGGCCAAACCATCAATGCTGAGATAGTTTTTAGTGGTTTCATTCTCAAGCAGATACTGTTCGGCTTTTTTAACGCTAGTCAGAACAGGCGTTTTGCCGGTTTCATCTTTGTAGACGCCAATACCAAGATTAATTTTATGGGGGCGGTCATCAGCGCGGAACAGATCGGCCAGTCCAAGAATAGGATCAGCGGGTGCAGCAGAGATCGATTCAAACATGAGTCAGGTCCAGTAGCGTGAACTTTAGCAAAATGAGCTCTCAGGTTAGCGCTGAGCAGAGCAAAAGCCAACCGTTTGCGAGATAAATTCACAATTTAACGATCAGGGATAAGAGTATTTAAGATTCTAATAATAAACGTGATAAGCGAGGTAAAGAAAGAGCAGAGAGTAGACATAAAAAAACGGAGCCGAAGCTCCGTTTTTGCAATTCTGAGTTCAACTTAGAACTGGTATACCAGACCCAGAGCGACGGTGTCGTCTGTGTTCAGACCCAGACGGTTGTTGTCGTCCAGCTGGTTGATCTGATAGTCCACATAGGTAGACATGTTTTTGTTGAAGTAGTAGGTTGCGCCCACATCGATATATTTAACGATGTCAGCATCGCCGATACCGTCGATGTCTTTGCCTTTAGACTGAACATAGGCGATGGACGGACGCAGACCGAAATCGAACTGGTACTGTGCAACCACCTCAAAGTTCTGCGCTTTGTTAGCAAATGCCTGACCAGTGGTAGTTGGGCCAGTTACGATTGAAATTGGCGTTGAGTTACGGGTTTCACCGTACATTGCTGCCAGGTAAATGTTGTTGGCATCATACTTAATTGCAGTTGCCCAGTTTTCAGCGCGCTTGCCTTGACCTACAACAGTGCCGTCTTGCGCTACAGTACCCGCTGCCTGAGCGTCGGTACGATCGCTGCTGCTATAGCCACCTACAACACCCAGACCGATTGGTGAGGTGTAAGAGGTTGACAGGCCCCAGCCGTCGCCATTTGAACGACGTACTTCGTCACGCTCGTTTTTGCCCTGATACTGAACAGCGAAGTCCCAACCATCAACCAGACCAAAGAAGTTGGTGTTGCGGTAGGTCAACAGACCGGTGCTACGACCGTTCATGAAGTTATCTGAGTATCCTGAGTCGCCACCGAACTCTGGCAGCATATCGGTCCAGCCGATTGCATCGTAAACCACACCGTAGTTACGGCCGTAGTCGATTGAGCCAGCATCGCCGAATTTCAGACCAGCAAAGCCCAGACGGGTTCTGTTACCGTCTTGTGCGTCAGAGCCTTCAGAGTTGTTAGCCTGAACGTTGTATTCCCACTGGCCGAAACCGGTCAGTTGGTCATTAATCTGAGTTTCACCTTTGAAACCGAAGCGAACATAGGTGTTGTCGCCGTCGTTGCCGTCGTTGTCAGAGAAGTAATGCAAACCAACAGCTTTACCGTACAGATCCAGTTTGTTGCCGTCTTTATTATAAATTTCTGCTGCATTTGCTGCACCAGCAGCTAACAGAGCTGGAATAACCACTGCAAGAATGTTGCGCTTCATCATTATTTATTACCCTCATTGGAGTTATTCGTACACCTGCCACTGCCGTCAAGAAACCTTTACGGGAACCTTGAAAGAAGTTTGGTGTCTTCCTGTGTCTGCACGCATCTTTCCATCACACCGACGGTAATTCTACCTCGAAAATGCTACTAATCTCGTATTCTTGTTTCAGAAAGAAAGTATGTATTACAAAATGTAAAATTAGGGGAACTTTGTGAGGGAACTCTAAATTTACAAAAATAAAAAAAGGCCGGCGATGCCGACCTCTTTATATATATGAATTTCTTATAATTAATGCAGAATCTTAGAAACTCGCGTTACGTGGAGTACGTGGGAACGCGATCACGTCTCTTACATTTTGTACGCCGGTGACATAAGCGATTAAACGTTCGAAACCTAATCCGAAACCTGAATGTGGAACCGTACCGTAGCGACGTAGGTCACGATACCACCAATAATCTTCTTTATTCAGACCCATTTCTTCCAGACGTGCGTCTAACACATCGAGACGCTCTTCACGCTGTGAACCGCCAATGATTTCACCAATACCCGGTGCCAGAACATCCATAGCCGCAACAGTTTTACCGTCATCGTTAAGGCGCATATAGAACGCTTTAATATCTTTCGGATAGTTTTTCACTACAACTGGCGCTTTAAAATGTTTCTCAGCCAAATAGCGTTCGTGTTCGGAAGAGAGATCGGTACCCCATGAAACCGGGTTCTCGAAAGTTTCACCACAGCTCATCAGAATATTGACGGCGTCGGTATAGTCGACCTGAGCAAAATCAGTGGTGATGAAGCGCTGTAAGCGATCTACGGCATCTTTATCAACACGCTCAGCAAAGAACGCCATATCATCAGCACGCTCGTCTAAGACGGCTTTAAACACGTACTTAAGCATGGATTCTGCTAATGCCGCTGCATCATCAAGTGAAGCAAAGGCGATTTCTGGCTCCAACATCCAAAACTCAGCCAGATGGCGGCTAGTGTTAGAGTTTTCGGCACGAAAGGTCGGGCCAAACGTATAGATTTTTGACAGCGCGCTAGCATAGGTTTCGCCGTTCAACTGACCTGATACGGTCAGGAAAGCTTCTTTGCCAAAAAAGTCTTCGCTGAAGTCAACTTTGCCTTGATCGTCACGCGGTAGGTTTTCCATATCCAACGTAGAGACGCGGAACATTTCGCCTGCGCCTTCAGTATCGGAAGCCGTAATCAGCGGTGTCGACACCCAAAAATAACCATTTTCATGGAAGAAGCGATGCAGCGCCTGAGCCAGCGTATGACGAACACGCGCAACGGCACCAATCAGATTGGTGCGCGGACGCAAGTGCGCGACTTCACGCAGGTATTCGATACTGTGACGTTTAGCCGCCATGGGGTAGCTGTCTGGATCTTCAACCCAGCCCACTACCTCAAGTTTGGTCGCCTGAATCTCAAATGCCTGGCCTTGGCCTGGGGAAGCCACAACGGTTCCGGTAACAATCACGGAACAACCTGTGGTCAGACGCAGCACTTCATTCTCATAATTATTCAGAGAATTATTGACGACAGCCTGAACGGGATTAAAGCAGGAACCGTCATAAACGGCGATGAAGGAAAGACCGGCTTTTGAATCTCTGCGGGTACGCACCCAACCACGTACGGTGACTTCACTGTCAACCGCGACGCGACCGTGCAATACATCCGCTACAGGCACTACGCTCATAAATATCTCTCTATATAGAAGAAGTGAGTAAAAAAGTTGCCCCATCCGGGGTTTTGCTATGTTACTTGCGGCTAAACAGGAAACAAGCAAAATTCCGGGGGAATGCAGATTTATTACAGCAGAAGTGGGGCGGATCAACGCCCCGATAAGAGGACGCTTAACTGGCTTTTTTTACCAGCGGCAAATCGAAGGCTTTTCTTAAGGCTCTGACGAAGGCTTTATCCTGACAAATAGTTTTGCCCGGACTATCAGAAAGTTTGGCAACCGGTTTACCGTTGCACTCCACTAACTTGATCACGATATTGAGCGGTGTCACGCCAGGAATATCACATGTCAGGCGAGTACCAATCCCAAATACCACATTGGCGCGTTGGCCAAAATGGCGATACAGCGCCAGTGCTTTATCCAGATTAAGGTTATCTGAGAAGACCAACGTTTTGCTTTGCGGATCAATACCCAGTTTTTGATAATGGGCAATCGCTTTTTCACCCCATTCAACGGGATCGCCTGAGTCATGGCGCAATCCCTGATAACGGCGAGCGAATGTCAGACCAAAATCGCGCAAGAAGGCGTCCATGGCGATGCAATCGGTCAGGGCTATTCCCAACTGGCCATCATACTCATCGAGCCATGCTTGCAGAGCCGCACGCTGGCTGTTAGCCAAAACCGGGCTGATTTGTTGAAATGCCTGGAACCATTCATGTGCTTGCGTGCCGACCGGCGTCAAATCCAGACGACGCGCCAAATCGTAATTGCTGGTGCCCACTAACCAAGGGAAATCTTGCTTGAGGGTACTGACGATGGATTGTTGAACATCTTGCGAATAGCGACGGCGGGTGCCGAAATCCATTAGACGGAAACGTGACATATCCAGGTCAGAAACCTGCTGTTTAAACGCATCCAGCTTAATATGTAAATGATCGACAGCCTGCTGTGTGCCGATTTGCGGGGTGCGATGACGATGTACCACTTCACTGATCAACGCTAACAGCGGCACTTCCCACATAATCACTTCGCGCCATGCGCCCTGAATACGAATATCCAGTTTGCCGTGATGATTACGCACCTCGACCTGAGCGGGGTTGTAGCGGAAATTTCGCAGCCAGTCGAGGTAGTCGGTCTGGAAGAAGGGAAGGCTAGCCAGCCAGGCATATTCATCATCGCTGAGCGTTAGCGCCTGCATTGCGTTAATCGCTTCACGGATCTCATCAGCGTAAAAACCCAGCAGTTCGTCACCACGGCAGCGAAACTCGGCCGCCACCGTTATGTCATGATAGCGGTGGAAAACCGCTTGCTGCATATGGAGCTTATACGCATCGGTATCCAGCAATGAGGTCAGTATCGGGGAAGCATGTCCTGTCATGGCGCGTTTCAGCATCCTGTTCGGTGGCGCAGAGCCCGGTGTGATAAAAGTCATAAAGACGCAAAAGTATAAATCAGTAACTGAGGCCAATCACAGCATATTTCAAGGCTGCAGGTCGAGACTAATCTGTGCCATTGTTAATGAATTGTAGCGATTTTTGCCAATGCGCGCATTGTGCGTGGCAAGCTTGTAGTAACAAGCTTAGACTTTGGCGGTAAACCTATAACAATGCGAGACGGAATATGACGCAACAGCCACAAATTAAAAATCGCCACGATTACCGTGCGCCAGATTACACCATCACCGATATCGATCTGACGTTTGAGCTGGATGCCACCACCACGCGCGTGACGGCGATCAGCCAGGTAAAACGTTTGGGTGACAGCCAGGCTGAACTGCGTCTGGATGGCGAATCGCTTACGCTGATTGCGCTTGAAGTGAATGGGCAACCGTGGACCGCATATCATGAAGATGAAGGCGTATTGGTGCTCAATCAGCTGCCTGAAAGTTTCACGCTGAAAATCATCAATGATATTCATCCTGACCAAAATACTGCGCTGGAAGGATTGTACAAATCAGGCGAAGCACTCTGCACCCAATGTGAAGCGGAAGGCTTCCGACATATTACCTGGTATCTCGATCGCCCAGATGTGCTGGCACGTTTCACTACCACCATTATTGCTGATGGCGAGCGTTATCCGTTCCTGCTGTCAAACGGCAACCGCGTTGACAGTGGACGCGATGCACAAGGTCGTCATTGGGTAAAATGGCAAGATCCCTTCCCAAAACCCTGTTATCTGTTTGCGCTGGTGGCAGGTGATTTCGACGTGCTGCGCGACAGTTTCAAAACCCGTTCAGGTCGTGATGTTGCGCTGGAGATCTTCGTTGATCGCGGCAACCTTGATCGTGCTGACTGGGCGATGACCTCGCTGAAAAACAGCATGAAATGGGATGAGGAACGCTTTGGTCTCGAATATGACCTCGACATCTTTATGATCGTCGCAGTGGATTTCTTCAACATGGGCGCAATGGAGAACAAAGGGCTGAATGTCTTCAACTCCAAATATGTTTTAGCCAAAGCAGAAACCGCAACCGATAAAGATTATCTCGGCATTGAGGCGGTGATTGGCCACGAATATTTCCATAACTGGACCGGCAACCGCGTAACCTGCCGCGACTGGTTCCAGCTGAGTCTCAAAGAGGGCTTAACCGTCTTCCGCGATCAAGAGTTCAGCTCTGATCTCGGCTCACGCGCGGTAAACCGCATCGACAATGTGCGCATTATGCGTGGCGCGCAGTTTGCTGAAGATGCCAGCCCAATGGCGCATCCGATTCGTCCTGAGCAAGTGATCGAAATGAACAACTTCTACACCTTAACGGTGTATGAAAAGGGTTCAGAGGTGATCCGTATGATGCACACCTTGCTTGGCGAAGAAAATTTCCAGAAAGGCATGCAGCTCTATTTTGATCGTCATGATGGCAGCGCAGCAACGTGCGATGACTTCGTGCAGGCAATGGAAGATGCATCCAATATCGATTTGTCACAGTTCCGCCGCTGGTACAGCCAGTCGGGTACGCCGGTGCTGACGGTACGCGACGATTACAATCCAGAAATGGAACAATACACACTTCACGTTACGCAACACACGCCAGCAACCGCCGATCAAAAAGAGAAGCTGCCGCTGCACATTCCACTCGATATCGAACTCTACGATAGCGAAGGTAAAGTGATTCCGTTGCAGCACAATGGTTATCCGGTGCATAACGTGTTGAACATCACTGAAGAGTTCCAGACATTTATTTTTGATAACGTCTACTTCCAGCCAGTGCCGTCGCTGCTGCGAGAATTCTCTGCGCCCGTGAAGCTCGATTACAAATGGAGCGATGCGCAACTGACGTTTCTGATGCGCCATGCGCGTAATGATTTTTCTCGCTGGGATGCTGCGCAAAGCTTGCTCGCTACTTACATTCGCCTGAATGTGTCGCGTCACCAGCAAGGCCAGCCGCTGTCGCTGCCGCTGCATGTGGCTGATGCTTTCCGCGCGGTGCTGCTTGATACTCATGCCGATCCGGCGCTGACGGCGCTGATTCTGTCGCTACCCAGTGAAAATGAAATCGCTGAGCTATTTGAGGTCATTGATCCTCAGGCGATTACCGTGGTGCGTGAAGCGCTGCAGCGCACGCTGGCGAAAGAGTTGGCCGATGAGTTCTTTGCGGTATACAACGCGAATCAGCAAAGTGAATACCGAATTGAACACGCAGCTATCGGTCAGCGTACGCTGAAAAATGTCTGCCTGAATTATCTCGCCTTTAGCGAGGTGGAACTGGCGGATAAGCTGGTTCAGGCACAATATCAGCAGGCCACCAATATGACTGATTCGCTGGCTGCGTTGTCTGCTGCCGTATCGGCGCAGTTACCTTGTCGCGAAGCGCTGTTAGCGGCTTACGACGAGCGCTGGCATCATGATGGTTTGGTAATGGACAAGTGGTTCATGCTGCAAGCCACCAGTCCAGCGGCGGATGTTTTGACGAAAGTGCGCGCGCTGTTGCAGCATCGGTCATTCACGATGGGCAACCCAAACCGTATTCGTGCTTTGATTGGCGCCTTCGCTTCAGGCAATCCGTCAGCTTTCCATAATAAAGATGGCAGCGGCTATCAGTTCCTGACAGAAATGCTGATTGATCTCAATACTCGCAATCCACAGGTCGCGGCGCGCATGATAGAACCGTTGATTCGTCTGAAACGTTACGACGCCGATCGCCAGGCGCTGATGCGCAAGGCGCTGGAGCAGTTGAAAGGATTGGATAAGCTTTCTGGCGATCTGTACGAGAAGATCGCTAAAGCGTTGAACGCCTGATAATGAAACGGCGGGTTTTGCCATTACGTGCATAAACCCGCCGTTTTTTAGCGCTGCTGAGCGTAACGTACCGGTTGATCGCTCTCCCCACGTCGCATTACACGATCCAGCACTTCCGCTTCCAGTTCAGCCAGTCGCGCAGAACCACGACGGCGCGGACGCGGCAAATCGACCAATAAATCCAATCCAATCTGACCTTCCTCAATCAACAATACACGATCCGCCATTGCCACCGCTTCACTGACGTCATGTGTCACCAGCAGCACGGTAAAGTGATGTTGTTGCCACAGCGATTCAATCAATCCCTGCATTTCGATACGCGTTAATGCATCCAGCGCGCCCAGCGGCTCATCCAGCAGTAACAACCCAGGTCGATGAATCAACGCACGCGCCAGCGCAACACGCTGCTTTTGACCACCTGACAAGGCGGCTGGCCAATCATTAGCGCGTTCAGCCAGGCCAACGGCTTCAAGGGCTTCCATCGCTGCGCTGCGCCATTCGCGGCCGCGCAGGCCAAGTCCGACATTATCGATCACTTTTTTCCACGGCAGCAGGCGTGCATCCTGAAACATCAGGCGCGTATCTTCGCGTGCCGAATGTAACGGCGCATTGCCCGCCAGTAGCTGTCCGCTGGAAGTTTGTTCCAGCCCGGCAAGCAAACGCAGCAACGTACTTTTACCGCAGCCGCTGCGACCCACTACCGCCACGAACTGGCCGGAGGGAATGTGCAAATCAATGTTATTCAGAATGGTGCGGTTGCCATAGTGTTTGCTGACCGCATTGACGCCAACGGGTGTACCGGTATTGAGGCGCGCTGGGGGAAGGGTATGACTCATGCGTTCTCCTCCTTCAGTTGATAAGCCGGATGCCAGCGCAGCCAGACGCGCTCTAACAGCTGCGCAGTGACATCGGCTAGCTTACCGAGCAGGGCATAGAGAATGATGGCGACCACCACCACATCAGTTTGCAAAAATTCGCGCGCGTTCATTGCCAGATAGCCGATACCTGAGTTCGCTGAAATGGTTTCAGCCACGATCAGCGTCAGCCACATCAGGCCAAGCGCGAAGCGCACGCCAACCATGATGTTGGGAAGAGCACCGGGCAGAATCACCTGAATAAACAGGCTCCAACCTGACAAACCGTAACTGCGAGCCATTTCCACTAATCCGCGATCAATATTGCGAATGCCGTGATAAGTATTCAGGTAAATCGGGAACAGCGTGCCCAAGGCGACCAGAAAAATTTTCGCCGCTTCATCAATACCGAACCACAAAATCACCAGCGGAATCAGTGCCAGATGCGGGACGTTACGTAACATCTGCACTGAAGTATCTAAAAGGCGCTCACCAGTACGCGAGGTGCCGGTAATCAAACCGAGTATCAAACCAATCGAACCACCAATACTAAAACCGATGGCAGCACGCCAGCCGCTGATAGCAAGGTGTTGCCACAGCTCACCGCTGGCGGCGAGGTTGTAAAAAGTGATAACAATATTTTCGGGTGACGGCAGAATGCGCGTTGATAACAAGCCGGTTTGCGACGCGATTTGCCACACCACAATCAGCAGGGCAGGCAGCAGCCACGGCACCAGCTGATTCGATATGCGTTTACTGACTTTCGCCATGATGCTCTCCTCAGCCCTGCGCTGCTTTTTTCTCAGGGGTAAAATCATTGGCTACCGCTTCACCATGCGCTTGTACTACGCGAGGCTGCGGCACCAGCGGCACGTTCAAATCGAGATGCGGGAACAGCAACTCGCCAACGCGATAGGCTTCTTCCAGATGTGGATAGCCAGAAAGAATGAACGTTTCGATGCCTAACTCTTCATATTCCTTCATGCGTGCAGCGACCGTTGGTCCATCGCCCACCAGCGCGGTGCCTGCGCCACTGCGAACCAAACCGACACCTGCCCACAAGTTAGGACTGATCTCCAGCTTGTCACGACGTCCACCATGAAGCGCTGCCATGCGACGTTGCCCGATAGAGTCAGCGCGCTGGAACGCAGCCTGAGCTTTAGCGATAGTGGCGTCATCCACGTTGGCGATCAGCTTATCAGCGGCCTGCCAGGCTTCTTCATTGGTTTCGCGCACAATCACATGTAAACGAATACCGAAGCGCACTTTGCGGCCCTGTGCCGCCGCTTTGGCACGCACCTGCTCAATTTTTTCTTTCACCTGCGCGGGAGGCTCGCCCCACGTCAGATACACATCAACCTGTTCTGCAGCCAGGTCTTGGGCAGCATCTGACGATCCTCCAAACCACAGCGGTGGACGAGGTTGCTGCACCGGTTTAAACATCAGACGCGCACCGCGTACGTTAACGTATTTGCCTTCATAGTCGACGGTTTCGCCTTCGAGCACCCGGCGCCAGACGCGGGTAAATTCTGCTGATTCAACATAGCGTTCACGATGGTCGAGGAACACGCCGTCGCCGGCTAACTCTTCAGGATCGCCGCCGGTAACAAGATTAAACAGCGCACGACCGTTTGACAGGCGATCCAATGTGGCTGCCTGACGCGCCGCCTGAGTAGGCGAGATCACACCCGGACGCAGCGCCACCAGAAAGCGCAAGCGCTGGGTGACAGGGATCAGTGAGGCTGCAACCAACCACGCATCTTCGCAGGAGCGTCCGGTGGGAATCAGCACGCCACCGAAGCCGAGGCGATCGGCCGCTTGGGCAACTTGCTGTAAATAAGCGTGATCGACAGGGCGAGCACCCTCAGCAGTACCAAGATAGCGACCATCGCCATGCGTCGGCAGAAACCAAAATACGGAAACGCTCATGTTTTCACTCCTTATTGCGTAACGGCATGCGGTTGCCAGATGCGATCTTTGATCGACACTTTTACTGGCATCAGATGATTGGCATAAAACAGGTCAGCGGTTTGCTGCTGGGCTGCAGCGGTTTTAGCGCTAACCGGTGTAATAGTGGTGGGCGGGCGATGACTGAGGTAGCTGGCAATCACCGGTTCTGGCAAGCCCATGGCTTTAGAGAGTAATTCAGTGCTTTGCTGGCGCTGGCTGAGGGTTAATGCATCGGCGTCACTGAAGGTTTTCAAAACGTGTTGTACAAAGTCACCGTGCGTTTCGGTGAATTTACGCGTAGCCAAATAGAAGGAGCCGGTTTGGTTCAGCTTGCTACCATCGACCAGAACGTGAACATTCCCTTGCAGCAACGCAGCGGAGTAGTAGGGATCCCAAATTGCCCACGCGTCTACATCACCTTGCTGAAAAGCGGCACGTGCATCGGCTGGCGTCAAATAAATCGGCTGGATATCGTTGAAACTCAATCCGGCTTGCTCAAGCGCACGCAGCAATAAATTGTGCGAGCTGGAGCCTTTTTGAAAGGCGACCTTTTTGCCTTTTAGGTCGGCCACGTTTTTCAGTGGGCTGTTATTCGCCACCAGAATCACTTCTGCCTGTGGCTTTGGTGGCTCTGAGCCAACATAGAGCAAGTCCGCGCCAGCCGCTTGGGCAAACAGCGGTGGAATGTCGCCGGTACTGCCTAAATCAATACTGTTAACATTCAACGCTTCCAGCATTTGCGGTCCTGCCGGAAACTCTACCCACTGAATTTTAGTGTGAGGAAAACGTTGCTCTAACATCTGATGCGTTTTTGCCAGCACCATGCTGACCGATCCCTTTTGATAACCCACGCGAAACTGTGCCGGATCTTGTTCAGCGGCCTGCGTCTGCAAACCCGCGAATAACAGCGCAGTGGTGAGCCATATTCCTACACGCCTTTTCATCTGTTCTTCCTTATACAGCCTGAGCAACGGGGTGTCGGTGGCGTGTCAGCGCCAACCAAAATGATTCAACGGCTTCATCAAGGCGTTGAGCCAACGGCGCATACAGTTCAGGTTGACGATCGTAATGGGTAATTTGGCTATCTTCTGCGTAAACGCCATGCAGAATTTCTTGCGCTTTTAGCGCATTCAGCACCGGCTTGAGCGCGTAATCCATCGCCAACATGTGTCCCTGACTGCCGCCGCTGGCGAGAGGTAAAACCACTTTGTGTTCCAGCGCACGCTCTGGCAACAGGTCAAGCAGCGTTTTCAGTGCACCTGAAAAAGAGGCTTTATAGATAGGTGTCGCAACAATCAAGCCATCCGCTTCCAGCAAATCTTCACGCAGTGCCAATAAAGCGGGCGCATCGAAGCGCGCATTGATCAAATCGTCTGGCTGAAAGTTATGGATGTTCCATGGAATCACCTCGACACCTCGTGCTTCCAGCTTGTGCTGGCAGAGCGTAAGGAGAGAAGTCGAACGTGAAGGAAATCGAGGGCTACCCGCCAGCGTAATAACGCGCATCGCTACTCCTTATAACTAAAAGTTATTGATTATCTATTGTTGAGAACTGATGCGTTCATCCTGGCAGAGCAAGCGGTGGGTCTTAAATGATTTATCTGGCAATTGATTGTTGAAAATCGGGATTGGGCGGTAAATATAAATGAAGGGGGACGCGAGTTAATGTTTTTTAAGTTTTATCTGAAAAGTGGTAAATGATAGCGTTTCAGCGTTCAACTAATAAATAAGTTAAGGTGCGTTAGTCATCAGTTGAGTTAATGAATAACGTTAATTCCAATAGCTGTATAAGATAAACGTTGTCACGATCTAAATTTCAGGGCATAAAAAGCGCAAATGCCATTGATAGCAATAGGATAACTGGCAAGGTTAACTCATCGGAACAGATTTCTGCCAGCAAGAGAGTAGCGTTAATGTGTCACGTCTGCCTTAATTTTGCGCCCGATTTTCTGCCTGATTGATTACAATATCAAAAAAATAAAACTAACCTTATTAAGTTTGGTAACAAGTGTTGATGAATTTTCCCCTGTTTCTTTTAAAGAGTGTGAAACAAGACTGAACAATGAATCATTACTGTTACTTTAATGAAGTAATATTTATCTTTTCGTTATTTTGTTGCTGTTTATAATTAGTTGAAGCTGACTGAATTAAAAATTTGATAAGAAAAGTTAGCCTTCATAAATAAGAGCATTTTGCGACGCTTTATTTTATCAATGTCCGCCCACATCTTAAGGGAGATGATCATGGGGAAATCTTTAGATGCACAACACAGCAATAATAATGATGAAACGCTACTTTCAACGTTGAGTACGAAACAGTTGTCAGCCTCTCAGTCACCGATAGGATGCTACTGGCTTCAAAAGAGCCTGCCCAGTGGAAGATATATCGCGAATAAAAGCAGCAGCGCAGGGTATACTTTCTCTAATGGCACGCCGGATGACGATGATTTTATAGTAATTTGTCCAGAGGCGTATGCGCTGCCTGAAAATCTTTTAAAAGAGATTGCTAGCCTTAGTGACACGCTGCCAGAACTCAACTGTTACCTGATTTCACTGGTTAAAAATGCATTGCCGCAGGGATTACAAAACTCTTCTGCCTTGTTTCAAAAATTACATGAACAAGGTTTATGGCAACATGATTTGTTCGCCGTGGTATTGCGCGCAGCACAACTAAGAGAATTTAGTAAAGAAACAACTTTGCAGGATGTCATGTTGATGGGGTTGTTAAATACCCAGTCGGTTTGGGTTGTACAACAGTCTGTTAATGAATCCCCAATGAACGCCCAAACGGGATTAAAGCACCCTGTTTCCTACCAACAATTTATTTCAGACTATGAAAGATTAACGAGACTGACACAATTTATCCCTGAAAAAAATCACTTTAGAGAAATTTATTTACGTCATGCTTTAACGCAGCTAATGCGTGACGAATGCTCACAACAGCGTCAACTTTCCGCTAATGTTCAACATGCGATCGATTATTTTGGCGATAAAATGAAAGCCAGAAATTATTGGGAAAACTTAATGCTGAAACAACCTGTCATATTTTTCACATTAATGAAACTGAGAAGAAAGCTACAACCACAGTACCAGTTTTAATTTTAAGAATTAGCCCGCTGGGCGAGCGAATATTTTTATGTCACGCTTATGCATACTAGGAAAGTAAGCCAGACACCATTAAAAATTATGTCAATTAAACGTAATGCTATTGCTAATTATATCGGTCAGATTTACCTGACACTGTCTGGTATTTTAGTTGTCCCTCTTTATATTCAACATCTTGGAATGGAAGCCTACGGGTTAGTTGGCTTTTTTTCAATTCTACTGACGTGGCTGCAATTGCTTGATGCAGGCGTTTCGACAACATTGATGCGTGAAGCTGCACGCTATCGTGCAAACCAGAAAGAGTTTGTTTGGTTTCCATCGCTCTTTGCTGCCCTGACGAAGTTCTTTCTGATTTCAACGTTGTTGCTTGTGGTGCTGGGCTGGCTTGCGACGCCGTGGATTGCTACCCATTGGCTGGATGCTAAACATCTTCCTGCAAATGATGTAGTGATGGCCGTGGGTATTATGGTGATTACTGCAGCTATACGTTGGCGCACCAGTCCTTATCGCAGCGTTATTGTTGGGTTTGAGCATCAAGTCTGGCTGAACGGCGTTAACTTAATCATTACGACCTTACGCACTTTCGGTGCCGTGCTCGTCATACAAATTTTCCCTAATCCCGTCCTGACGTTCTTCTTCTGGCAATTGTTGGTTTCAGTGGTGGAAGCCGCATGCTGTATTTATAAGGCGTGCCAACTTGTTCCACGCGAAGCGCGCCAAGAGAAACGTGAAGATCTTAAAGAGGTGCTGAAACCTTTCTTACGTTTCGCGCTGAGCGCGGCGTTTTCTAGTGCTGTATGGACATTTATTTCGCAAATTGATCGGCTGGTACTCTCTAAAACCCTGCCACTGAGCGAATACGGTTCGTTTACTGTTGTCGCTACAGCCGCCACGGGTATTTTACTGCTTAGTAGCCCAATTATGCAGGCTATTGTGCCCCGCATGACAGGAATGAAAACGCGTTCAGGCAGCGGCGACACTGAATCTTTGAAGCTCTACCGCTACACCACCCAAGCCGTTTCTATCTTTATGGCACCGCTCAGTATAACTATCGCGTTTTACGCAGGCCCCTTGCTTTGGGCATGGACCCAGAAGCAGCAGATAGTTGATGAGATGTCATTTATTCTCAGCCTGTATGCGTTAGGAAGTGGTATTCAAGCAATATGTGGGTTGCTCTATCATCTGCAATATGTGAACGGTAATCTTAAGCTGCATATGAAAGGTTTCACTTTCTTTGCCATCGTGTTGGTTCCCCTCAATATCTGGTCAGCGGTCCATTTTGGCGCGTTGGGCACCGGTTGGTTATGGCTAGGACAGAATGTTTTCTATCTCACAGGGTGGGCATGGTTGGTGCATCGGCGATTTGCACCAGGCATTCATTTTTCCTGGTTAACACGTGATGTAATGATGGTCTGGGCCGTATCAGCCCTGATTGCCTGGCTCAGCACGTTACTTCCCATTGAGTGGAATCAAAATCGTTGGATCAATCTGCTGTGGCTTGGGCTGATTGGCTTGGTAAATTTATCGGTGTGTTGTCTGCTGCACAGCCTGGTGATTAAGCGTTTGAAAACGCCTTTGCTCAAGAGATTTAACCTGGAGGGAAGAGGATGACAATGCTGACTTCACGCCATGGCCCTACGGTATCAGTGATTGTGCCGAACTGGAATTGCAAACCTTGGTTGGCTGAGGCCATGACTTCACTGTTGCGCCAGTCCTCACCCCCTGAAGAAATCATTGTTATTGATGATGGTTCAACAGATGGCAGCGTTGAATGGTTAACCGATCTGGCAGCGCGCCATCCACAGGTTACCTTGCTTCGTAACGAGCGCAGCGGAGTGAGTGCTGCACGAATGAAGGGATTAGCCGCCGCAAGCGGCGACTACATCTATTTCATGGACGCAGATGATTTTGTTTCAACCGAACTGTTTGCTGATTTTCGCCGCGTGAAGGCTCGCCATTCAGGCATTGAGCTGTTCTGTTTCGGGGCAAAGATGTTTTTTGACCTGCCAGCCTATCAGCGGGAATATCAGTTGATTCATCAGCGTCATATCAGCGGCTTGCTGTCGGGTGGCAGTGATACATTGATGAAACTGATGAAATCGCAGTCGGCTCATCGTGTGGTCTGGAGCAGTATTATTTCGCGCGAGCTGATTAATCGATTATCTATCGGTTTTTTATCGATTCAAAATCACGAAGACGCGCCCTATATGTTTGCGCTTTATATGCAGGCTAACCAAATTTATCTCACTAGTCAGAGCTACTATTACAAACGTTTTTTGCTAAGTTCCTTGTCGCAAAGTACGCGAGATTTTTCCTGGATTGAAAATTACTTTATCGCTCGCGAAAGCAGTGAAACTTTTTTAAAAAACCAGGGATTAGAAATCGATGAGGAATTACTGGATGATTATTATCAAACAATAATGCAGGGATGCTTAAGTCAGATTCGTAAGAACACTATGCAAATTCCTGCTGTCTGGCGCGCACCGGTTGAACGCCTGGTACGCAAAGTCACTCAACAAAATCCGCGCATGAAACTTTTGTGGTATTGCCCAACGCTTTTCGTGGGACTCCAGGCTTGCCGCAATCGATTGTCCCGCTACTCACCTAAGCGCTGATATTGATCAAATTCAGTTGCACAGGATAAATTTACTTTTGCGCCAGAGCACTTTACCATTCTGGCGCACATTTACCCGTGCACTGACTTTCACGATCGCTTCCGCCCTTCAGGAGAGTGCATGCTTTATCCTATCGTCCGTCCGGCGCTATTTAAGCTCGATCCCGAGCGCGCACACGAACTCACCTTTCAGCAATTGCGTTTTATCAGTGGCACACCGCTGGAAGCATTGATTCGCCAGAATCTGCCCTCCCGTCCGGTAACTTGCATGGGATTGACCTTCAAAAACCCGCTGGGTCTTGCAGCCGGCCTTGATAAAAATGCGGAATGTATTGATGCTTTTGCGGCCATGGGCTTTGGCTTTGTGGAAGTGGGAACGGTAACGCCGCGAGCACAGGCCGGTAATGATAAACCGCGTATGTTTCGTTTAATCCAGGCGGAAGGGATTATCAATCGCATGGGCTTTAATAATCTGGGTGTCGATCATCTGGTAGAGAATGTCAAAAAGGCGCGGTTTAATGGCATCCTCGGCATTAATATTGGTAAAAATAAAGACACGCCGGTTGAGCAGGGCAAAGACGATTATCTGATTTGCATGGAAAAGGTGTATGCCCATGCTGGCTACATCGCCATTAATATCTCTTCGCCTAATACACCCGGTTTACGCACTTTACAATATGGCGAAGCGTTGGATGATCTTCTTTCAGCGATTAAAGCAAAACAAAAAGAGCTAGAGCAGCGTCACCTTAAATATGTTCCAGTGGCCGTAAAAATTGCCCCAGATCTTTCCGAAGAGGAGTTGGTGCAGGTTGCGGACAGTTTAATACGTCACCAAATTGATGGTGTCATTGCCACCAATACAACGCTTGATCGATCACTGGTCAGCGGGCTGAAATATTGTGACGAGGCGGGTGGGTTGAGCGGGCGTCCTGTGCAGTCGCGCAGCACTGCGGTGATCCAACGCCTGTCACAAGAGCTGAAAGGAAGCTTACCGATTATTGGCGTTGGCGGTATTGATTCCCTGACGGCAGCACGTGAAAAAATGGCGGCCGGTGCAACCTTAGTTCAAATTTATTCTGGCTTTATCTATAAAGGGCCGGGGTTAATTAAAGATATCGTGACCCATCTCTAAGACAATTCTCACAATATAGCGCCGGGGGGTTTATTTCTCCCTTCGGCTCGTTTATATTTTGGCCTGTTACGCGCTTTTCAGCTTTTCCTTATGTCATTTATTTCGCACTTTTTCGCGTAATTAGACACAGCGGTTTACTACAGGGCACTCCATGAAAATCAAACCTGATGACAACTGGCGTTGGTATTTTGACGCTGACCATGACCGGATGATGCTTGATCTGGCAGACGGTATGCTTTTTCGTTCCCGTTATTCCCGCAAAATGCTTACACCCGATGCATTCAACGAATCAGGCTTTTGCGTCGATGACGCCGCGCTTTATTTCACTTTCGAAGAGAAGTGTCGTCACAGTGAATTAAGCCATAATCAACGCGCCGAACTAGTATTGAATGCATTGGTTGCCGCACGCTTCCTTAAACCGCTGATGCCTAAAAGTTGGCATTTTTCCAGCTGCCAGCAAAGTGTGCAGCCAGCTATGGGTGAAATAGTGGAAGTGACGTTGGCTGACAGCGGTGAGCAAGCACGTTTGCTGGTGGTTGAAAACGGTGATAACGCGGCACTCTGTCTGCTGGCGCAACCTGCCTTAACACTCGCCGGTAAAGGCATGGTATTGGGGGATGCAATCAAGGTGATGAACGACCGTTTGCAGCCGCAGCAACAGGAAATTGCACCGCGCTACGCTCGCGCGGTGTAATCGCGTTAAGCCAGTTCGATATTACCCGCCGGAATACAGCTACAACTCAAAATGGTGCCATCACTGCGAATGGCACTCTGCTTCAACGCTTTGACCTCGCCTGAAACCAACGTCATTTTACAGCTGCCGCACAAGCCTGCCCGACACGAATAGGGAATGCGGAAACCCTGCATCTCGAGCTGCTCCAGCAGAACCTGCTGATTGTCACCGCTAAATTGTTGTCCTTGATAGTCAATAGTGAGTTCCGTTTTTGCCTGCCGCTGCGGCTTTAGCGTTTGCACAACGGCTCCCGCACCATAAGCGCGCGGCGTATGGCGTTTTGTCACCGTCACTTCATCGCCTACGCGAATAATGCCGCTGTTGCGGGCAACCAGGTTAAGACCAAAATCGATATCGCCGCTGCCATCTTGCGCACTACGGAAGCGCTGTAATGTGGCGAGGGGCTGACCATCAGGATGTTTGCGGCCGCTCTCTGGGCTCACGGTGGTAAAAATGCAGCGGCTACAAGGTTTCGGCACTTCAAACGTTACGCCCCCGACCTGCAGTTCAGCCCAGTTATCTTCATCCCAGGCTGCCGCACCATTCACCACCAAATTGGGGCGAAATTGTTCTATGCGCACGCTGGCAGGCGATCGCTGTTGCAAATCGTGTAAAGAAGCACTGTTGATCAGCAAGAAAGGGTAGCCATCGGCGAAACCCAGCGGCACGGTTGCGAAGTTTTTGACCCGGCGAGAAGGCTGCGCGCCTATCCAGCGCAACTCTACCTCACGCGGAAAGAAGCCGCTTAACCACTGATTAATGGTATCCGGCGCAATCCGTGAGGTAAAATGGTTGCCCCACACCTCGGTAGGTTTTTCCTGCGGGGCAAAATCACTAAAGCGAATCAGCGACTGGCTTCCATCCGGGGCTTGTAGAAACAGCCCATCCGGTAATATTGCCGGTGTAAAACGCACCATCTCAGGATACTGACGCGCAGTAATGAAGGTGCCATTAGGTTCGGTCAACATGAAGATGCGATCAAACGCCAATCCGCTCTCCAGAACCTGCGCGTGTGAGAGGTGCAATCCGCGCATCGACTTAACAGGATGAATAAATAAGCGGGAAAGCGTGATCATGGTGTTCTCCTTGAAACCAGGCGCGAAAGACAAAAGAAGCTAACTTTATGACATAGGTCTCTGATTCGCTATAATGCGCAACAATTTTCTCAAGAGTAAGAAGTGACGATATGAATTCTCTGTTTGCCAGCACGGCGCGTGGGCTCGAAGAGCTGTTAAAAAGTGAGCTAGACGCGCTGGGCGCGCAAGATTTGCAAGTGGTGCAGGGAGGCGTTCACTTCGAAGCTGATGACCGCATCATGTATCAAAGCCTGATGTGGAGCCGTCTGGCGTCGCGTATTCTGCTGCCGCTGGGCGAGTTTGGTGTCTACAGCGATCTCGATCTCTACCTTGGCGTGCAGAGCGTTGACTGGACAACCATGTTTGGCAGCGACAAAACCTTCGTGGTGCATTTCAGCGGCACCAATGATGCGATCCGTAATAGTCAGTTTGGCGCATTGAAAGTTAAAGACGCCATTGTTGACAGTTTCACCCGCAAAAATCTTGAACGTCCTAACGTTGACCGTGAACAGGCGGATATTCGTATCAACGTCTGGTTGAATAACGATCGTGCCAGTATTGCGCTGGATCTCAGCGGCAGCTCGCTGCATCAGCGTGGTTATCGTCAGCAAACGGGTCAGGCACCGCTTAAAGAAAACCTTGCGGCTGCGATTGTACTGCGTTCTGGCTGGCAGCCGACTACGCCGTTGATCGACCCCATGTGCGGTTCCGGTACGCTGTTGATTGAAGCGGCTTTAATCGCCAGCGATCGCGCGCCGGGTCTGCTGCGCAAACACTGGGGCTTTACCGCCTGGAGCCAGTTCAACGCGGCATTGTGGTCTGAAGTAAAAACTGAAGCCCAAACGCGTGCTCGCGCCGGTACCGCAGCCACCGAAGCGCGTTTCTTTGGTTACGACAACAACGGACGTGTACTGGAATGGGCACAGGCGAACGCTCGTCGCGCGGGCGTATTCGAGCTGTTTACCTTTGGCCAACAAGATTTGTTGAAGCTGAAAAATCCGCTGCCAGCAGAGGTTCACGGCACGGTTTTGAGCAACCCGCCTTATGGTGAACGACTGGATAGTGAACCGGCGTTGATTGCGCTGCACAGCCAGCTTGGCCGTATTATGAAGCAGCACTTTGGTGGCTGGAATTTGTCGCTGTTTAGCGCCTCGCCCGAACTGCTGAGCTGCTTGCAACTGCGTGCCGATCGTCAGTTCAAAGCTAAAAACGGCCCATTGGACTGCGTACAGAAAAACTATCAGCTGGCGGTTAACAGCAGCGAAAGCGCTAACCAGATCGCTGAAGATTATGCGAACCGCTTGCGCAAAAACCTCAAGAAGCTTGAGAAGTGGGCGCGTCAGGAAAAAATTGAAAGCTACCGCATTTATGATGCCGATCTGCCAGACTATAACGTAGCCGTCGATCGCTACGCCGATTGGGTCATTATTCAGGAATATGCACCACCGAAAACTATCGATCCGAATAAAGCACGCCAACGTCTCTTTGACGTGATCAGCGCGACGCTGACCGTGCTGGAGCTGCCAGCAGATCGCCTGATCCTGAAAACGCGTGAACGTCAGAAAGGCAAAGCGCAGTATCAGAAGCTAAGCGAAAAGGGCGATTACTTTGAGGTGCAGGAGTTTAATGCGCGCTTCTGGGTAAACCTGACTGATTATCTCGACACCGGCCTGTTCCTCGATCACCGCATCGCGCGTAAGATGCTGGGCCAAATGAGTCAGGGCAAGGATTTCCTTAATCTGTTTGCTTATACCGGCACCGCCAGCGTTCACGCCGGACTGGGTGGCGCACGCTCTACTACCACAGTTGATATGTCACGTACTTATCTGGAGTGGGCAGAACGTAACCTGCGCCTGAACGGCCTGACTGGACGTCAGCATCGCCTGATGCAGGCAGATTGTCTGAGCTGGCTGAACGAAAGTGATGAGAACTTTGATCTGATCTTTATTGATCCGCCGACCTTCTCTAACTCCAAACGCATGGAAGAAAGCTTCGACGTGCAGCGCGATCACATGATGTTGATGCGTAATTTAAAACGCCTGCTGCGTCGGGGCGGCACCATCATGTTCTCGAACAATAAACGTGGTTTCAAAATGGATCTGGAAGGGCTGAAAGAATTAGGTCTGCAAGCGCAGGATATCACCCAGAAAACCCAGTCGCAGGATTTCGCGCGTAACCGTCATATACACAACTGCTGGCTGATCACTCACGCCGGTAAGGAATAAGTTTACATGTCATTAATCAGTATTCACGGCGCCTATCTCTCTTTCAGCGATGCGCCGTTATTAGATAACACCGAACTGCACATTGAAGAAAATGAACGCGTCTGTTTAGTCGGGCGCAACGGTGCAGGCAAATCCACCTTGATGAAAATCATTAATGGTGAACAACCGCTGGATGATGGTCGCATCATTTATGAGACCGATCTGGTGGTTGCACGTCTGCAACAGGATCCACCGCGCAATATCACCGGTTCAGTTTACGATTTCGTGGCTGAAGGCGTGGAAGAGCAGGCTGAACACCTGAAAGCCTATCATGCTATTTCCCATGTGGTGATGGAAGATCCCAGCGATAAGAACCTCAATGAGATGGCTCGTCTGCAAGGCATTCTTGATCATCAAAACTTGTGGCAGCTCGAAAGCCGCATCAATGACGTGTTGCAGCAGATTGGACTGGAACCCGATACCGAGCTTTCTTCGCTGTCGGGTGGTTGGCTGCGTAAGGCCGCTTTAGGCCGCGCGCTGGTGAGTAATCCTCGTGTTTTAATGCTGGATGAGCCAACCAACCACCTCGATATTGAAACCATCGATTGGCTGGAAACGTTCCTGAAAACCTTTACCGGCAGCATTGTGTTTATCTCGCACGACCGTTCTTTCATTCGCAATATGGCAACCCGTATTGTCGATCTCGATCGCGGCAAACTGGTTTCCTGGCCGGGCAATTACGATCTTTATCTTGAAGGTAAAGAAGAAGCACTGCGCGTTGAAGAGATGCAGAACGCCGAATTTGACCGCAAGCTGGCGCAGGAAGAAGTGTGGATTCGTCAGGGTATCAAAGCGCGCCGTACGCGTAACGAAGGCCGCGTGCGTGCGTTAAAAGCGTTACGTCGTGAGCATTCAGAACGTCGTGAAGTAATGGGCAAAGCCAATATGCAGGTCGGTGAAGCCTCACGTTCCGGTAAGATTGTTTTCGAAATGGAAAACGTCGATTACTCAGTGGGCGGCAAAACGCTGGTGAAGGACTTCTCTTCACAAGTGCAGCGCGGCGATAAGATCGCTTTAATCGGACCCAACGGCTGCGGCAAAACGACATTGCTGCGTTTGATGTTGCAGCAGTTGAAAGCAGACAGCGGACGCGTACATTCCGGTACCAAACTTGAAGTCGCTTACTTCGATCAGCATCGCGCTGAACTCGATCCCGATCGTACCGTGATGGATAACCTGGCGGAAGGTAAGCAGGAAGTGCTGGTCAACGGTAAGCCGCGCCATGTGCTGGGTTATTTACAGGACTTCTTGTTCCACCCGAAACGCGCAATGACACCCGTGCGTGCGTTGTCGGGCGGGGAGCGCAACCGTCTTTTACTGGCGCGTCTGTTCCTGCGTCCAAGTAACCTGATGATTCTCGATGAACCGACCAATGACCTCGACGTTGAAACGCTGGAACTGTTGGAAGAGCTGATTGATGGATATCAGGGCACCGTTTTGCTGGTGAGCCACGATCGTCAGTTCGTCGATAACACCGTAACGGAGTGCTGGATTTTTGAAGGCAACGGCGAAATTGGTACTTTTGTCGGGGGTTATCATGACGCACAGCAGCAGCGTGCGGCTTACAAACAGCAGAAATCGGTTACAGCGTCAAAAGCGCCAGGCACAGCGGCTAAACCTGCGGCAGAAAAAAATGATTCTGCCAAACGCAGCGCCAACAAACTAAGCTATAACCTGGCGCGCGAGCTGGAACAGTTACCGCAAAAGCTTGAGCAGCTGGAAGCGAAAATCGGCGAATTACAGGCAAAAATGAGCCATCCTGATTTCTTCAGTCAGCCACATGATAAAACCCAGCCGGTTTTAGATGAACTGGCTCAGACTGAACAAAATCTGGAAACCGCTTTTGCTCGCTGGGAAGAGCTTGAGTCACTGAAAAACGGCGGGTAGTTAAAAGGAATAAGGGATGTGTTCAGCAGATAAAACTGGCGCGTGGATGCTCTGTCCACAATGCGATTTGATGGTCAGACTGCCGGACATTCCTGTTGGCAGCCGTGCATCTTGTCCGCGCTGCCATACCACCTTGACGGCCAACTGGCACGAACCGCGTAAAAGACCCACCGGCTATGCGCTGGCGGCGTTGTTCATGCTGTTATTGGCCAATCTCTTCCCGTTTATCACCATGAAAGTGGCGGGGATCAGCAGCCAAATTTCCTTAATGGAAATACCTCAGGTGATGGTCTCTGAAGATTACAGCAGCCTCGCCACGCTGTTTTTATTGGTGGTACAAGGCATTCCTGCCTTTTGTATGCTCACGATTATTCTGTTGGTTAATCCCATTAAGATGCCTGCCGGTGTGAAACGGATTTTGGCACGCGTGCTTTTCCAGCTTCGCAGTTGGGGCATGGCCGAAATTTTTATGGCTGGCGTGCTGGTGAGTTTCGTTAAACTCATGGCGTATGGCGACATCGGATTGCAAACCAGCTTTTGGCCTTGGTGTCTGTTTTGCCTGCTACAACTGCGCGCTTTTCAGTGCGTTGATCGCCGCGAATTGTGGCAGAACATTGCGCCAATGCCTGCGTTAAGGCATCCACCTGAAGTGGGCGTTACGGGCTTGCGTCAGGGATACCGTTCTTGTCCTTGTTGTACGGCAATTCTGGCGGTTGATCAGCCTGCATGTTCACGTTGCGGCGTGGTCGCCGGTGCACGCCGCAAGCACAGTCTGCAATGGACGCTGGCGCTGCTGCTCACCTCAGTCATGCTGTATGTTCCTGCTAATCTGTTGCCTATCATGGTGACTGAAACCCTTGGCAATGCGTATCCCTCCAATATTATGGCGGGCGTTATTTTGCTGTGGAGTGATGGCTCCTATCCGGTCGCGCTGGTGATTTTCATCGCCAGTATTATGGTACCGACCTTGAAGATGTTGGCCATTGGCTGGCTTTGCTGGGACGCCAGCGGACGTGGACGCCGTGACAGCCACAGAATGCATCTGGTTTATGAAGTGGTCGAGTTTGTTGGCCGTTGGTCGATGATCGACGTATTTGTGATTGCTGTGCTCTCTGCGCTGGTGCGCATGGGGCAATTAATGAAGGTCTATCCAGCGTGGGGAGCCGTGTTGTTTGCGCTGGTGGTCATTTTGACCATGATTGCTGCGATGACTTTTGACCCACGTTTGACTTGGGATCGTGTTCGCGAAAATAAATTAAAGGAGCCGCGCCTTGACGGAAACTAACCACGGGCATGCCAAAGTGGAACAGATTAAGCGCTGGTCGCCGGTCTGGATTGTCCCCATCGTGACACTGCTGATTGGCGGATGGATTTTGTTCTATCACTTCAGCCATCAAGGCCCGGAAGTGACGCTGATTACTGAAAATGCCGAAGGAATTGAAGCAGGAAAAACTACCATTAAAAGTCGCAGCGTTGATGTAGGTATCGTCGAAAGTGCGGTACTGACTGACGATTTACATCACGTTGAAATCAAGGCGCGCTTAAATTCCGGGATGGAAAAACTGTTACACAGCGATTCGGTTTTTTGGGTGGTCAAGCCGCAGGTAGGTCGCGAAGGAATATCCGGTTTGGGCACTTTACTTTCCGGGGCGTATATCGAATTACAACCGGGCAGTAAGAATGAGCAGGCAGAACAATATCAGCTGTTGGATGCACCTCCGCTCGCACCACCCGATGCCAAGGGCATTCGCATTACACTCGACAGTAAAAAAGCTGGGCAGCTGAATGCTGGTGATCCGGTGCTGTTTCGCGGCTATCGCGTAGGTACGGTGGAAACCAGCACCTTTGACACCGACAAGCGCATGATGACTTATCAACTGTTTATCGCCGCGCCTTACGATCGTCTTGTCACCACCAATGTGCGTTTCTGGAAAGACAGCGGAATAGCCGTGGATATGTCAGCGTCAGGTATGCGTGTCGAGATGGGCTCCTTAACCACGCTGTTCAGCGGCGGTGTCAGTTTTGACGTGCCGGATGGCTGGGAGCTCGGAAAAGCGGCAGAGAACAAATCAGATTACCATCTGTTTGACGATCAGCGCAGTATTCAGGATTCGCTCTATACCAATCACATTGATTACCTGATGTTCTTCACCGATTCGATTCGTGGTTTGCAGGCAGGTGCGCCGGTAGAGTTCCGTGGAATTCGTCTGGGTACAGTTTCTGAAGCACCGTTTATGAAAGCGGGAGTGGATCAGGCGCTGAACAATGATTATCGCGTTCCTGTGTTAATACGTATTGAACCAGACCGCTTTATTAGCCGTTTGGGTGAAAACTTCGATCTTGAGCAACATTTGCAAGATGGTAAAAAACGCGGCCTGCGTGCCACGCTGAAAACAGGCAATTTGCTCTCTGGCTCGCTGTATGTTGATCTCGACTTCTACGATAACGCGCCTGCCTATAAAGGACCGGAAAAGATCTCGGGTTATGAAATCATTCCTACCGTAAGCGGCGGTTTAAGTCAGATTCAACAAAAACTGATGGCGGCTCTGGATAAAATTAATGGCTTGCCGCTGGACGGTATGATTACCCAAGCGACCGGCACATTGAAAGAAAGCCAGCGCACTATGCGTGATCTGCAGCGTACTATTGATAACGTCAACAATCTTACTGGCAGTCCGGCGATGAAAACCTTGCCGGAAGATATGCAGCAAACCCTGCGAGAGTTGAATCGCAGCATGAAAGGTTTGCAGCCGGGATCCCCTGCATACAGCAAATTGGTCGGCGATATGCAACGCCTGGATCAGGTATTGCGAGAACTGCAACCTGTGCTGAAAACACTGAATACCAAGAGTAATGCATTGGTGTTTGAGGCCAAACCGGGACAAGATCCCCAGCCAAAGAGGGCAAAATAGTGAAAAAAGGGTTAATACTTTTTGCCGCGCTCGCGCTGAGTGCATGCAGTAGCACCATTGACACGACCTATTATCAGCTGCCTTCCGGGGCAGCTTCAATGCAGGTCAATAGCGCCAGTCAGACGCAAGGCCAACCCACACTGTGGGTGCAGCAGGTGACGGTGCCAGATTATCTGGCGGGTAACGGCTTGGTTTATCAAACCAGCGATGTTAAGTACGTTATCGCAGCCAATAATCTTTGGGCGAGTCCGCTGGATCAGCAACTGCAGCAAACGTTGATTACTAATCTCAGCAAAGCCTTACCGGGAAGGCTGGTTTCAGGTTCGCCATTGGGTGCCCAACATGACACGTTGAACGTGACAGTGACAGGTTTCCAGGGACGCTACGATGGCCAAGCAGTCATCAGCGGTGAATGGACACTAGAACATCAAGGAAGGTTAACGAAACGCGCGTTTAATCTGACCTTACCGCAGAAAGAAGATGGCTATGATGCGTTGGTCAGAACGCTGGCTTTAGGCTGGCAACAAACGGCACAACAAATCGCCAATAGTGCGGTTGAAATAAATTAGGAATAGTACGAGCATCATCTAAGCCCTTGATTAATCATGATGTTACCGTTGTGATGGTCAGGGGTTTTTTCTTAGACGAATCAGCGAGATAGCACAGCAATCTCTGTCACAAAACCCAAACTCTTTTTCAGATACAGGTCACAATTATGAAATTGGCGTGAATATTGCGCATTGATCTTTCTCTTCAGAGCGGGTAGAACATTAGAGTGGTTGAACATTAATTCACCACCTTTTTCTTTCCACCAGATTCCACCGACCTGATATGAGGGACACGGAGTATGAAGAGACAGAAACGAGACCGCCTCGAGCGCGCCCATTCACGAGGTTACCAAGCAGGTATTACAGGACGCTCAAAAGAGATGTGTCCGTATCAATTGATTGACGCTAAGTCTCACTGGTTGGGAGGTTGGCGACAAGCCATGGAGGACAGATCGGCGGCGGTTGCCTAACCGAATGTCACTGAAAAGGGAAAAACCTCCGCTGAACGCGGAGGTTTTCGTTTCTGTCATTTAGAATGCAGCAGTGTCTTTAAACAGACCTACTTTTAAATCGCTGGCGGAATAAATCAGATTGCCGTCAACAAACACTTCGCCATCTGCCACGCCCATTACCAGTTTACGGTTAATGACGCGTTTGAAATGAATGCGGTAAGTCACTTTTTTCGCTTCTGGCAGCACCTGGCCGGTGAATTTCACTTCGCCCACGCCCAATGCACGACCTTTGCCTTCGCCACCTAACCAGCCCAGATAGAAGCCAACTAACTGCCACATAGCATCTAAGCCCAGACAGCCTGGCATTACTGGATCGCCGATAAAATGGCAGCCGAAGAACCACAAATCTGGATTGATATCTAATTCGGCTTCAACAAAACCTTTATCAAATTTTCCGCCGTCTTCGGTCATTTTGACGACGCGGTCCATCATCAGCATGTTGCCTGACGGAAGCGGTGGGCCGTTCTCGCCAAACAATTCACCGCGACCAGATAAAATCAGGTCTTCTTTGGTATAGGATTCGCGTTTATCTACCATGTTCTCAATAAGCCTTGTTTTAGTGAATCACGAATACTAGCGAACAGTTGTACGCTGAGCAAATCGGATTAGCGGTGGTTAAACCAGTTGAGCCAACGTAGCGGCCACGGACGATGTGAAATGTCCTGTTGTTGGTTCAGCTGGCTGATGCGTTCCTGAATAGTGCCCAGCAAACAATCGCCTTCGACATTTTCTATATTCCACTCTTTACCGGTTAACAAAGGCAGGGCTTCGTCGGCACGATCAATCGCCCAAATGTGGAAACGACCTTGTTCAACGGCATTCACTACTTCCTGATTCAGGCAAAGATGGCGAACATTACAGGCTGGAATAATTACACCTTGCTGGCCAGTAAGGTCACGCTGATGGCAAATATCAAAGAAGCCTTCAATCTTTTCATTTAATCCGCCAACTGGCTGAACATTACCGAACTGATCAACAGAACCGGTAACGGCGATCTGCTGATTTACTGGCTGATTCGCCAACGCACTGATTAATGCACAAAGTTCAGCTAATGAGGCGCTGTCACCATCGACTTCGGAATAAGATTGTTCGAACACCAGCGATGCTGAGAAGGGCAGTTGTTGTTCAAGCTCGAGTTCGGCAATCAAATATGCCTGCATGATCATCATACCTTTGGCATGGATATTCCCGCCAAGCTCGGCTTTACGCTCAACGTCGGTAAACTCACCGTCGCCAGGATGAACCACACAGGTAATACGTGAAGGATCACCCCATGCACGTGGATGGCCAGGATATTCCACTACTGACAATCCATTTATCTGACCAACCACTTCGCCTTCGGTTTCAATCAAAATCTGCTTCAGCAGAATTTCATCACGCATTCGCTCGTTCAGATAATTTTCACGCCATAAACGCGCATCAAGTGCATCGCGTAAGGTTTCCGCGGAAATGCTTTCACCCATTAAGGATGATTCACGTATCTGTCGCAGCAACCAGCGAGGACAAAGTGGCAACGTTTCCTGATCGCCACTGTACCGGACACCTTCTTTGATTAGCTCTGGCCAAAAATCGGCTTCAGGTATCGGCAGGTTGGCTTGCTTGGCTAAATCCACTGTCCAGCGGCACCACGAGAACATGTCATCCTCATCCAGCACTTGAATGTTTTCTTCAAATTCAGTGTAGATGGACATTTCGTGGGTTTCAGGATCGAGCTCCTGAAATTCAGCTAAGGCTTCGCGATCGCCACAAAGCACCAGATTAAGCTGAAGTGGAAGAGGTGGAATCGACACCGGTAGCGGGCGTCGTTCATCCTGAGAAATCCAGTCAACGAAACCTTGCTCAACGCATTTTTTCAGGCGCATCCACAGCAGCGGCTGCGCCAGAAAGGAGCGTAACGACAAAATTAGCGTACCGCCGTTGGCACGGTGAATTAAACCTGGCTCAAGCTGAATGCGATCTTTATGTGAACGAACGCAGCCAAACAATTGCTCCATCTCAATCCATTCCGCAAAATGCACTTCACCTTGACTGGTAAAAGGGCGATCTTTATTGGAAGGTGGTTGCAACGTGACGTTATCTGCAATGATATGGTAATCACCGCCAAATAATGTGGTCGCGGTAGCCGAGAAGCGTTGTGCAGTTTGCGCAATAAGCGAAAGATAATCTCGATTTTCCTGACTGCGAATTAACAACAGAGGAAAACCTTGCGTTTGATGATGTAAATGCGCCAGCGCATTGAGCAGCCGAGGCTGAACCGATGCGAGTGAATCGGTCTCTTCATCAGCAATTCGGGAGAATACGGATTGGTATTGCGAACTATCCGGCTGTAAGTTTTGCCACGTAAGTTGAGTGCTGGTCAAAATAATCGCATTTATCTGATTGAAGAAAAGCGCGATTATACAGGAATCACCCTTGTTAATCACGGCAGAGTTCCAATTGAAGATGTGACGGCGGCAACATGTTTTTCGTTGCTACATCCGGGAAAAAAGCTGTTATTCTTAGATCGTTACGTGATCACGATGAGATTCCGATGAAATACCAGCAACTCGAAAATCTTGAATGTGGATGGAAGTGGAAATACCTGGTGAAAAAGCATCGGGAAGGTGAACTGATCACGCGTCACCTTGAGTTAAGTGCGGCGAAAGCTGCGGTAGACGTGCTGTTGGCGATGGAAAACCATCCGGTAGATGTGGGTGAATGGATTGCCCAGCATATTCATCCTGATTTGGATAACCGCCTTAAGCAGACCATCCGCGCGCGCCGAAAGCGTCATTTTAACGCCGAGCATCAACATACCCGCAAAAAATCTATCGATTTGGAGTACCTGGTTTGGCAAAGACTGGCAGGGCTAGCGCAACGGCGGAACAGCACTTTGTCTGAAACCATTGTGCAATTGATTGAAGATGCAGAGCGCAAAGAGAAGTATGCAACCCAGATGTCGAGCCTTAAACAAGATCTGCAGGCTATCTTGGGAAAATCGAGTACAGAAAATGAATAACGGCCTTCTGAATTATTGCTTTATTTTTCCAGCATGATCACCAGATACAAAAAACCCCGCCTGAGCGGGGTTTTTCTTACGTATTAACTTAAGCCTGAGGCTGAGTTACTACGTCTTTGATACCTTTAACGTCGATTTCTACACGACGATCTGGTGCCAGGCAGTCGATCAGGGCGTTACGGCCTTTCACGCTATCACAAGTGTTGCCAGTAACTGGGTTAGATTCACCCATGCCACGTGCAGAGATCTTGTTAGACGGGATGCCTTTAGATACCAGGTAATCTACAACTGACTGAGCACGTTTCTCAGACAGTTTCTGGTTGTACTGCTCTGAACCGATGCGATCGGTAAAGCCCAGGACAACAACGGAACCATCTTTAGGATCCATTGAGCTCAGCTGGCTGTACAGTTGATCCAGAGCTTGCTGACCTTCTGGCTTCAGAGAAGCTTTGTTGAAGGTAAACAGAACGTCAGATTTCAGAGTGAAACGCTTGGTTTCAACAACAGGTGCTGGCGCTGGAGCAGGAGCTGGTGCTGGAGCAGCATCATCCTGACCGAAGCGGTAAGAAACGCCTACGCTCAGCATTGTGTTATCAGGACGTGCACCAACGGTACCTGCGTCACCGATGTTGTTAACCCACTGGTAGTCCAGGCGAGTAGCCCAGTTTTGAGTCAGTGCGTACTCAACACCCACTGCTGCCAGCGGAGAAACGCCAGTGTCGTGGTCGCTGATGCGGCCAGTCGTTGGGTTAGTCTGAGTAGAGTCTGCGCGCCATACCATACCACCCAGACGAGTATATACGTCCAGATCGTCAGCAATTGGGTAGCTCAGTTTAGCAGCCAGCTGAACGCCTTGTGCTTTGAATGCGCCGTTAGTCACGTCGCCTTTGTTAGGCATGCGACCCAGCCAGTCATAGCCCAGCTCGAAGCCCAGGTATGGGTTTGCCTGGTAACCAAGGAATGCACCCGCACCCAGTTGGCTTTCATGAGTTGGACCGTCATTGTTCTCGTAACCGTTACCGTAGTAACCAGTATCGTGATACTGAGACCAGCCCAGTTTAGCACCGGTATACCAGGTGTCATCTTTCGGAGCGGCCTGCGCTACGGTAGCGAAGCCAGCCAGTGCCACTGCAATTGCGATAGCTGTCTTTTTCATTTTGCGCCTCGTTATCATCCAAATAGGCAATGAGCAAAAAGGTTGCTCTTGGTTTAAATCCTTCGCCGGGTCAAAACGCTCGCTTATGACTCTACCGAAAAAACGGAGGTTATTGAGCACCCTGGCGAGATAAAGTCTACAACGAGATTGGAAACTTACAAGTATGATGTGAGGCGCTACTGTAAAAAAACAGCCGTTTATACACAAATTCTAACAATTGGCCTTGTATTATCGCCACCGCAAAATGGGTAAAAAAGGTGCTAAGCCATTGTCAATACAGGAGGTAACAGAATCAGTGGCTTAGCGATGAACGATAAGAAAAATAGCCTGAGATAAATCCCATTTTTACTTAATGAAACAAATCCGACTGAATTTTTAGCGCGTTTTGTGGTCGGAGAGGCGCTTCGGCAGGATTGCTCGAACGCAAAATGAGCCCTAAAGCTTCACCTTCAGCCGCCGCACGTTCAAGTTCACGACGCTCTTCTTCATCCAGTTCGTAGGGAATCCAGGCCAGTACCACGCTGTAATTACCCGTTCTTAACGCTTTAATCATTGTTTCTACAGCATTGAGCCGATCTGAATCAGCGATATGCATGCTTTTATCCAGTGGCAAACCTGACTGCTGCAACCATGCTCGATTGAGTTTATGCGCTGGCGTGAGCCACAGCTGCCAGCGAGATTGCTGACTTAACTGCTGCAACAGCGGTAACAGCAACATTTGCATCATACCCGGTTGCTCGCTGTAGCGTAACTCGGTTATCCAGCCGCTGTTTTGCTGTGGCATGGATGAAGACGCATAACGGTGAGCATCGCGTGCATTATTCGTATGTTGTGTCCGCATAAATTAATCACTCAACAATTGACTGTATGAATATACAGTAATGTCATCCCGCATAAAGATCAACCCAAATTTCTGACAGCAGCTCGCAAAAACGACACAAGGTTGGGCAAGAATGCATTTATTCATTGAACCTGTTATCACTTTTTCTTATCTTCTAAGTGGCTGAATACAAAGCTATTTGAGAAATTTCCTGTACATGGAGGTGGGACTATGAAGAAAGTACATCAGGTTATTGAACGTTCAAAAGAATGCTTGTCACCATTAGGAAAAATAGAATCACGCACACAATTTGGGGGGTACACGTTAGCCGTAGAAAAGGTCGTTTTCGCATTGGTGAATGAGGACGAACTCTATCTGCGCGCCAGTGAAGCGTTACGTGAGTATGTTATTGAACGCCCTTTAGAGCCATTGATCTTTCGCAAACGCGGTTTACCCGTCAGCCTAAACTATTTCAAAGTTGACGAGGCCCTGTGGCAAAACGCTGAGCACCTTCTTGCGCTCTCGGCGTCTGCGCTTCAGGCTGCCCAGGGTGAGTTATTGACAAGACATGTCTCATTGAGATTAAAAGATTTGCCTAATCTCAGCCTTCGAATTGAGATGCTTTTGCGAGAAGCTGGAATCTGCACAGTGAAGCATTTGCGTGAAATGGGGGCTAAACAATGTTGGCTCAAGTTAAAGGCAATTAACAAGCATGTTGGCTTGAATACTTTGCTGGCGTTGCAGGGTGCTATCTCAGGTCATCACCATGCAGCCTTACCGCCAGCGGTAAGGGCTGAGTTGAGTGAATGGTATAAGGATACTGTTAAGCGCTAGTCTGGTACGGAAGGTTCAGGGCGTTAATGCCTGACCAGCGTGCGACGCAGGCGTGCAATATCGGGTAACAGCGAAACCAGCAATCCCAACTGTTGTAACACCAGCGGCGCACGCGTTTCCGGATCGGTAGCCAGTTCAGTAATACGTTGAGCGAGCGAAACGCGCATCGCTTCAGCTTGACTATCGGTAACGGTATCTATTTGTAAAACGTCCTCAACATAACAAACGGTATCATCCAGCAATTGGAGGAGTTCAGGTTCTGAGATTTTGTCGCGATGCGCACCAAGAGCAGAAATGTAGCTAAGAAATGAGTGATTCAGGCAGAGCAACTGAAAAGCAGATTCCCGCGTTTTTTGGTCCGGCCGCGTCTCGCTGCTCATATTTGACACCACCGAAGCCAGTTCTGCATCAGCGTTATGAGCATCACGGCGAGCAATACGGTAAGCCAGCCGATTATCTTTGCCTTGATGATATTGCTCCATGATTGCATCAAGATAGCGGCAATTCGCATTTAAGGTGCGTTCAGCGACAGCAGGTAATTGACGGAAACGCCAGTCAGGCCAGATAAATGCCACCGCAAACCATGCCAGAGCGCAGCCCAGCAAGGTATCAACGACACGCGGCAGGGCAATTTCAAACCCTTCGCCCAGTAGGTTAAAGCAGAGTAATACTAATAAAGTGATAAAGAGCGTCGCTTGCGCATATTGCACCTGGCGAAAAGCGAAAAACAGCACACCGCTCAGCACAATCAAAATCAACTGGCCTTCGACGGAAGGCACTAACCACAGTACCGGCAAACCAATAGCGATTCCCGCCAGCGTACCGCCGATACGTAATGCCAGTCGCCGCTGTGTGGCATTGTAATTGGGCTGACAGACAAACAGGCTAGTGAGCAAGATCCAATAGCCGCGCTCAACCCCGGTGATCTGTATAAAACTATAACCAATACACAGAACCACTGACATACGCACCGCATGGCGAAACAGGGCGGAAGAGGGTGATAAATGACGACTGAATCGCAGTCGAATATCACTCCATCCACTTAATCCTTCACGGGACAGCAGATTATCACTGTGTTGTGGATCGTCTCCGCCCAGCGCTTGCTCCGATTCAATGGATGCCAGCTGAGCGTCAATCGCCTGCAAGTTTCGTAATAACCAATAAAGTGCGCGGATATGTGTGGCTTCCGGCTCGCGCTGTTCCAGCCTTTCTATCGCTTTTTGCAAACGATCAAAGGCCCGCTCAAAGCGACCATCATGTTCCCAGCGCTCACGCATCAAAATAGATTGCGCCAGCTGCCGACAAGCCTGAGCCTGCATATTCAACAGACGCTGGAAGCGGAACAGAATTTCGTTGTAACGCCAGTCACCGCGTAATAAATGGTATTGCAGATGTGATGAGCTGGCGCGTTCGTGAATGTCCTGCGCCACGAAGTAATAATGCAAGCTGCGACGCGTTCCCCGAGAGCCGCGGTCACCGCGTAAACGACTCTGCAATGTTGTTTTGGTCAGGTTGAGTTGCGCCACCAGCTGGCTGTTCACCATCGCATTATTGATTAACGAAGCGTCATCATGCTCATTCGCATCGGGATCGAACAAATTGGCTTTGGCTTCAAGATAACGCGCCAATTGCGAATAGCTGCCCGCCAGTTGTTCTTGAACGGGCCGTACCGGAAACATCATGTGGCCCAATAACGTCAGCAGGTTGTACCACAGCGCGCCCAGCAATAGCAGCATGGGCTGCATATACCATTGCTCAAACAGGCCGATGCCAAGCATGGTGTAAACAGCGATGAGAAGGGCGCCAAAGGCGATAGTGGCATAACGTTGCCCCAATGCACCCAGCAGGATGAATCCCCAGCTTGAGAGCGCCAAACCAATAATGAAAGCAATGGGGTGCGGGAAAAGCAGTTCAACGGAAACGGAAGCGATGCAAAAGCATAGCAGCGTAATCAGTAAATTTTTCAGGCGACCCGTCAGGCGATCATCTAAATCTGCCAGCGCGGCAGCCACTACGCCCAAAGTAAGCGGAATGGTCCATTCGATTTGATTCAACCACCATGGCACCGCTGCACATCCAGCCAGGGCAAAAAAGATGCGCAACAAATAGCGCCAGGTGCTGTTGAACAAATATTGCCGCCAGCCAGGCAGCGATTTCGACATCATATTAATGGCGACGACGGGCATTGGCTTCGCGTGCGGCACGCGCCTCCTCAACTGAAACGACGCGGCGTCCCACCGGCCATAGCGCGATAGCGGCAATCTTGAAGTTAGCAATGCCGACCGGAATACCAATAATTGTCAGGCATTGAACGATGCCCGCAGAGATGTGCGCCAGACATAACCACCAGCCAAAAAACAGCAACCATAAAATATTCAGTAAGGTACCGCCGCTGTTCAGGATATGGCTCTTTTCATCAGGACGCAGTACATCCACATGCACCGCTTCATTACCGAAAGGCAGCAATGACAGCTTAGTGATCTCCCAACAGGAACGCGTTAGTGGCAGCGTAAAAATCAAGACGATGGTGACCAGCGTGGCAAAAAGCCAGCTCAGCGTGGTGAAAAAACCGCCCAAGACGAAGTTGAGAATATTTAAAACGGTGCGCATGACAATCTTTTCCTTTTGCATTTCGCAAGATGTGCCGCCAAGTTTAGCCTGTTTTAAGGCTGGAGCGCCAAGTGTCTGACAGGTAAACTCCGCATAATCCTTTTCTTAGTCGTTGGTGTGGACGTGGAACTGAAAGCAACATCCATGGGCAAGCGACTTGCTCAACATCCTTATAATCGGGTTCGTTTACTCGCAGCTGGCGTAGAAGTGAGCGGGGATAAGCATGAGTATTTAATTCCTTTTAACCAATTGCTGAATATTACCTGCAAGCGCGGATTGGTGTGGGGCGAACTTGAGTTCTTATTAGCTGAAGATAAAGTGGTGCGACTGCACGGCACCGAATGGCAGGAAACGCAGCGTTTTCATCATTACCTTCTGCAATCGTGGCAAAGTTGGAGTCACGAAATGAGTGATGTATGTCGTGAGGTACTTCATACCTTGCGTGAAGAGATCAACGGGTTTGGCGATCAGGATCGTTGGATAAAACGAAGCGAGCTCCAGTCATTAAAAGAGAAAATCGTAAAGCAATTCGACGCCTTGCCATTGCCTTTGTCGCGCCTCACTGAATTCGATCATACCCGCGAGGATTGGGCCTTCTGCCAGCACTGGCTGGATCAGGGCGAAGTCGCATTAAAAGTGCGCAATGGTGACTGGACAGCGAAAATGCTGGCGCACTATAAAGATTTCTTCTCCACCGTCGAAACGACACCGCTCAATCCTTCGCAATGTGAAGCCGTGGTTAACGGTGAGGATGCGCTGCTGGTACTGGCTGGAGCAGGTAGCGGCAAAACCTCGGTGCTGGTTGCGCGTGCAGGCTGGCTGATGCAGCGTAAACTCTCGGCACCGGATCAAATCTTACTGTTAGCGTTTGGTCGCCAGGCAGCAGACGAAATGAACGATCGCATTCAGTCCCGGTTAGGCGCTGGTGAGATTCAGGCACGAACGTTCCACTCATTAGCCCTGCACATTATTCGCGAGGGCAGCAATAAACAGCCTCTTATCAGTAAATTAGAAAGCGATGCTGATGCGCGTCGTGAATTGCTGATTACCGAATGGCGTCAGCAGTGTAATGAGAAAAAAGCACAGGCTAACGGCTGGCGACAATGGCTGCGTGATGAGTTGGAATGGGAAGTGCCGGAAGGTGCATTTTGGCAGGATGATGCTCTAGCGAAACGTCTGTCATCGCGCCTTGAACGCTGGCTGGGATTAATGCGTATGCATGGTGGTGCGCAGGCAGCGATGATAGCTGACGTGAGCGAAGAGAGGCGTGACCTGTTCAGTAAACGCGTGAAGCTGATGGCTCCGCTGCTTAAGGCCTGGAAAACAGCGCTGAAAGAAGAAGGCGCAGTGGACTTTTCTGGCTTAATTCATCAGGCAGTAGCCATTCTTGAAAAAGGGCGTTTCATCAGCCCCTGGAAGCATATTCTGGTGGATGAGTTCCAGGACATTTCACCGCAGCGTGCGGCCTTGTTAACTGCGCTACGTCAGCAAAATAAACGGACGACGCTGTTTGCAGTGGGTGATGACTGGCAAGCCATTTATCGTTTTAGCGGAGCTGAAATGAGTCTGACTACCGCTTTTCATCACTATTTCGGTGAAGGCGATCGCTGTGTGTTGGACACCACTTATCGCTTTAACGATCGCATTGGTGATATTGCCAACCGTTTCATTCAGCAAAATCCTCATCAGTTGCGTAAGCCGCTTAACAGCCTAATCAAAGGCAATAAGAAATCGATAGCGCTTTTATCGCAAGATCAGCTTGAACCGCTGTTGAATAAATTGAGTGGCTACGCCAAACCCGACGAGCGGATATTGCTTTTAGCGCGTTACCACTATTTATTACCGGAAGTCTTGCAGAAGGCCAAAACGAAATGGCCAAAACTTAAACTCGAGTTTATGACGATACATGCCAGCAAAGGGCAGCAGGCAGATTACGTCATTTTATTGGGATTACAGCAGGGCAAAGAAGGCTTCCCGGCTGAGGCGCGTGAATCCATCATGGAGCAAGGCTTGTTACCGCAAGAAGAAGCTTTTCCGGATGCCGAAGAGCGCCGGTTAGCTTATGTTGCGCTGACGCGCGCGCGCCAGCAGGTGTTTCTTATGTTCGATAAGCAGCAACCATCCGTTTTCGTCGATCAATTCCGCGAACTTGGCGTGCCGGTTTTACGCAAGGCCTGAGTTACTTTAGGCGCTCTGCCAAATAGCGTTGATAGTCAGGGATTTGAATCTCGACGGACTGGGCAAACAGCGGTGACTGGATAATGAAGTCTGCTGTTGTCCGGTTTGTCGCAACAGGAATGTTCCAAACTGTGGCAAGGCGCAGCAATGCTTTTACATCGGGATCGTGCGGCACCGCATTAAGCGGATCCCAAAAGAAAATCAGCGCATCAATTCTCCCTTCAGCAATCATTGCGCCCACCTGCTGATCACCCCCCATCGGTCCGCTTAGCATAGCGTTAACATCAAGACCGGTATGACGATTGATTAAGTTGCCGGTGGTGCCGGTTGCGTAAAGTTCATGCGTGCCGAGTGCGGGCTGGTTTTGCTTAACCCATTCAAGCAGCGAGGCTTTGCAGTGATCGTGAGCAACCAATGCGATATGTTTTTTTACGCCAAGAGTACGAGCCGTTTGTTCCATAGAGGCTTCCCGATAATGTCACGTGCGCCAGATTTGTTGCACGAGTTTACCTCTTGGCTTTCCTCTCTATCAACTTGAACGTAATCAACTTGTACGTAACATTTTGACGAGGTTGAGAAATTGTTGGCGAGTCGCTTCATCAAAACGCTGAAACCAACGTTTGAGTGAGGGTAATTCAGGCTGATCGGCCCACGCGAGATCGGCAGTAAGTTGGGCTGAAGGCGGAGCGGCAGTTGTTTTAGCGAATTGCGGAACGGAGGCGATATGGTCGTCGCGGTTGTAATTCAACATCGCTTTTTCCATATCAACACCCGCGGCGACAGGCAAGCGATCACGCATACTGACGATCTCTTTGCCATGTTCATCAACGAGCTGAAAGTTTAATGTGCGATCAAAATGGTGGCGCGCGCGCTTATTATCCAGCGGCGGCAAACGAATTGTGATGGTTTTCACTTCGGCGTTAAACGTGACGATCATGGGTATGGATTGGTAGCGTAACGAAGCATCTTTATGGTCATCACGCAGTTGTTCTACACGAAACAGAAACTGGTGTTGGCCTCGGTCTAATTCTAAGCTGTCGGCCCCTTTAAGCAGTGAACCCGAAATTTTGCGGCCATCAAGCACGAGAAGATCGATCTGCGGATCGAGCTTCAATGTAATGGCAGAACAGGACGCCGTTACGAGGAAAAGCATCAACCCCGTGACAGCCAGCGACAGCTTCATTTCAACTCCAGGAAATAGGGCGCAAGGGATGTGTGTAGCAAATTCTTACATTATGGCAGTAAATTTACATTTAAACATATTTATTCGTGCGTCAGCCCTAATAATTACCGCTGTACATGGCCCACTGTTCGTTCTGCCAATCTACAATCAAGCTTGTCGCTAAAGGAGATGAAAATGAATGATCAAACGATTCGTGATGTGCTGACGCGTACGCAACGTATTGCGCTGGTAGGAGCCAGCGATCGTCCTGAGCGCCCGAGTTATGGCGTGATGAAATATCTGCTTGATCAGGGTTATGACGTGATCCCCGTGAGCCCTAAACTGGCAGGACAAACGTTATTAGGTCAAACCGCTTACGCGAGTCTCGCAGATATTCCGGGCAAAGTGGATATGGTGGATGTGTTTCGTCATTCTGAAGCGGCATGGGGCGTGGCGCAGGAGTCCATTGCTATAGGCGCGAAAACCCTATGGCTACAGCTCGGCGTGATTAATGAGCAAGCTGCAGTATTGGCGCAAGATGCTGGGATGACGGTGATTATGGATCGCTGCCCAAAAATGGAAATCCCACGGTTGGGGATTTCAGCTAAACACGCATAACAAAAGTGGCGGCGATTAACACAGCCGCCACCTGTTAATGGCGTAGATGCGGAGCCTGTAACTGTTTGCGAACCGATGCAGCAAGTTCATCCAGTGAAGGCTGTTCCGGGTGTTCAAAGGTGGTTTCACCCGATAATTGAATCTCGGCGACGTAGGTGTGAACCTGATCGCCTTCTTCATCTTCCATTACCACGTGATACCAAGGCGCGGCACGCATTTTTTCCGCAGCGCCAACCTCATCCAACTTAGGTTCATCCAATGAATATTCTGGATCGACATCCACAATCACACCCAAAATACCTGAAAGGCGATGTCGTACCTGCTGTCCAATTCCAAATTTACTGGCAATCATTATGACCTCCGAAAAAACTGTCCTCTGATCAATATGGCGTCAAGAACAGTTTTTTCAAGTCACATTACGCGGCAAGCAAACCCTTTCAGGTAAAGACCTTCTGGATAGCTGGCGATAACAGGGTGATCGGCTGCCTGACGGAATTGCTCAATAAACTGCACTTCGCGACCCGCATCAATGGCGGCGTCCGCAATGATTTTTTGGAACAAATCGGTAGCCATTAGCCCCGAGCAGGAGTAAGTCATTAATACGCCACCGGGATTAAGCAGCTGAATAGCTAGCATATTAATATCTTTATAACCGCGACAAGCGCCCATTAGCTGGTTTTTATTTTCTACGAACTTCGGCGGATCCATCACGATAAGATCAAATTTCTCACCGCTGTCACGATAGCGTCGGAGCAGTTTGAAAACATCATCACGTTGGAACTGGGCGCGCGAAACATCAAGGTTGTTGAGCTCAACGTTTTGACGAGCGACATCCAGCGCATCCTGAGAGGTATCCACGCTGATTACTTCTCGGCAGCCACCCATCAGGGCAGAAACCGCGAAACCGCCGGTATAAGAGAAGCAATTAAGCACGCGAGCATCTTTAGAATAGCGGCGTGTTGCCAGGCGGCTGTCACGTTGATCAAGGTAATAACCGGTTTTGTGGCCACCCTGAATATCAACCAACAATTTCATGCCATGTTCTGTTATAGGCAGAAGCGGCGGTGGCAACTCACCGGTGACGGTGCCTTGTGTTAGCTCCATACCCTCTTTTTTACGTACCGCTACATCAGAACGATCGTAAATAGCACACTCAGGGAAACAGTGCTGCAATGCAGAAATAATGGCAGGGCGCTGATATTCCGCGCCTGCTGACAACAGTTGAAGCACGAGAAAATTGCCGAAACGATCAATGGTAACGCCAGGCAAATTATCTGACTCACCCGCAATCAAACGGTAGCTATCCAGCCCATCACGTTCCGCCAGCCACTTTCGCCATTGCTGTGCTTGCTCAAAGCGGCGCACGAAAAAAGCGATGTCGATGGATTCATCCTGCTGCCAACTCCAGACGCGGGCACGAATCTGCGACTGCGGTGAATAAGCGGCGCGGGCCAGCCATTTGCCGTTACTGTCACAGACATCAATGGTTTCACCCAGTTGTGCTTTGCCTTCCATGCGAGCGACCGCACCAGAAAAAACCCAAGGATGACGACGGAGCAGGGATTTTTCACGTCCCTTCGCAAGAATCAATCGAACTGTCATAGTTTGCTATGCTTACCTGAAAAAATGAGGCGCTATTGTCCGGTGGATAGCGGGAAAATGCAACGAACAGCAGCAGGAGAGAATAATGTCAGCAGCCTGTTTTAAAGCATGGGTACAAGGTCAGGTCCAGGGTGTGGGTTTCCGTTACAGCACGCAAGCGCAGGCTAAGAAGCTCGGTGTGTTCGGTTACGCACGTAATCTTGATGATGGCAGCGTAGAGGTTTTGGCCTACGGAGAAGCGCAGCAGGTTGAAGCCTTAATTGATTGGTTAAAAGCTGGCGGGCCGCGCAGTGCGCATGTTGATAACGTTTTAATCGAACCTCACCAGCCTGCGCAGGCACCAGAGAATTTCACCACAGGTTAATTAAAGACATTTCGCGGGCTTGGGCAAACCGGCAATTTTTGTTGCTTGTTTGGCGGGACCGTCAGGAAACAGGCGGAACAGGTAGCGGCTGTTGCCTTTTTCTTCGCCATATTTCTGGCCCATGGCTTTTACCAACATCCGCACCGCTGGCGATGTGTTGTATTCAAGATAAAACGCCCGTACAAAGTGCACCACCTCCCAATGAGCCTCGGTCATGGTAATCTCTTCCTGCTCAGCAATCTTTGCCGCCAGCGCTTCGCTCCAGTCGTTGCCATCTTTTAAATAGCCTTCGGCGTCGACTGCAATTTCAATACCGTTAAAATTCACCTGAATTCCTCATAAAAAACGACGGCGCATTTTAACAAAATACGCCGTCATAAAAAGCAAAACCCCGCAGAAGCGAGGTTTTGTGAAATCCGTTGTGACCGATTAGTTGCTGCGCGAGAAGCCCAGAATGCTCAGTAAGCTCACAAAGATATTGTACAGCGACACGTACAAACTCACGGTTGCGCGAATGTAGTTGGTTTCGCCACCGTGAATAATGTTGCTGGTTTCCCACAAAATCGCACCCGCTGAGAAGAGGATAAACAGGGCGCTGATTGCGAGGTGAAGTGCAGGCAGCTGCAGGAAGATGTTTGCCACGACCGCAACCAGCAGCACAATAAAGCCTGCCATCATCATGCCGCCCAAGAAGGACATGTCGCGACGTGTCGTTAATACGTAAGCCGAGCAGCAGAAGAACACTAAAGCGGTTCCGCCCAGCGCCAGCGCAATCACATCACCCATTCCGGCCGTCAGAAACGAGCTCAGGATCGGGCCGAGGCAGTAGCCCAGGAAGCCGGTAAAGGCGAATGCAGCCAAAATGCCCATTGGGCTGTTTGCTAAACGGTAAGTAAGGAACATAAGTCCATAAAAACCGACCAGCATTAAGATCAAACCTGGCGCGGGCAAGCCCAGCACGGTGCTGGCTGTGGCAGTCACCGCTGAGAAAGCCAGTGTCAGGCCCAAAAGAAAATAGGTATTACGCAAAACTGTGTGCGTACTCAGCAGCGACTGCTGCGACGATGATGTTGCGACTCTGTCCATTCTGTTCATGTTGCGCTCCTGTTAGCAGAACACCAAATATGCGCTGAGAATACGCAGTGCAATAAAAGGGGAAAAGTCGTTTTACCCTTCTTTACGCGTCAAACCGCTAATTCTTTGAGCAGAGTGGTGATTTTGACAACAAATAATTCTATTTTGACTGTTTTTCAGCCGAACGAATTGAAGCAGGCTTTACATCTCTCAGGGGGATGTTTATAGTGCGCCTCATTGCGGAGGGGTGGCCGAGCGGCTTAAGGCAGCGGTCTTGAAAACCGCCGATGGGAAACCATCCGAGAGTTCGAATCTCTCCTCCTCCGCCACTTCATCAATGTAAAATGATGAAATAGCAGAAACGTAACGCATAACGTTTTTGCCGCACGCAGTACAAAGCATTACACGGAGGGATGGCCGAGCGGCTTAAGGCAGCGGTCTTGAAAACCGCCGATGGGAAACCATCCGAGAGTTCGAATCTCTCTTCCTCCGCCACATTCTACAGGCCAGCATTCGTGCTGGCCTGTTTCGTTTTTGTCCTTTCCCTTCAGTGATTCCGAAAAACATCCCGTTGCTTTTCAATCTGCTGTCACGTCTGCAACTCACTGCAGCAACTCTGCTATAGTCCATTAACTGTTTTTACAATCCACTGGCGCTTTTCCGAGGCGAGCTGAGTTACACTGTGCAGCAATTCGCTCTTAAGCGAGCTAATCGGTTGATAGCCTGAGTGTTTCTCTACTGAATATATGGAATAGGCACAATGATCAAGAAACTGAGTCTTTGCGCATTGTCGGTGCTGGCTGCATTACCGATCGGAACGATGGCGCAAGCCGCTGACGGTGATATGCAGCTACAGCAGGTGCTGATGTTGAGTCGACATAACTTACGCGCACCCCTGGCCGACAATGGCAGCGTGTTAGAGCAATCGACCAAGAAAAACTGGCCGCAATGGGATGTACCGGGCGGACAGTTGACGACCAAAGGTGGCGTGCTGGAAGTTTACATGGGCAATTACACCCGCCAATGGTTAGCCCAACAAGGTCTGGTAAAGAACGGCAGTTGCCCAGATAGCGATAATGTTTTTGTTTACGCTAACAGCCTGCAGCGCACTGTCGCGACCGCTCAATTCTTCATTAATGGTGCTTTCCCGGGTTGTGATGTTGCTGTCACGCATCAGGACGCTATGGGCACCATGGATCCCATCTTTAATCCAGTCGTCACTGACGACAGTGATGAATTCAATAAAAAAGCGCTGGCCGCTATGGCTGCGGCTAATGAAAAACTCTCTTTAAAGCCTGCTTTCCAACGTTTGGAAAAGATTGTTGATTACAAATCAGCGCCTGCCTGTAATAACAAAAAGCAGTGTGACCTGAGCAACGCCGAGAACACCTTCTCCGCAGACAACGGCAAAGAGCCCAACGTTAGCGGCCCGCTGAAAGTGGGTAATTCGTTGATGGATGCTTTTACACTGCAATATTACGAAGGTTTCCCGCTGGATCAGGTTGCCTGGGGTCAGATCAAAACGTCTGAACAATGGAAAGAGCTTTCAACCATAAAAAATGGTTATCAAGATGCTTTGTTCACCAGCCCAGATGTCGCGCGTGAAGTCGCTGCGCCGCTGGTGGATTACATTCGTAGCCAGTTAGTTGATCAAGATAAAGCCAACGCGCCTAAGATTACGTTGATGGTGGGACATGATTCCAACATCGCTTCACTGCTAAGCGCGCTGCAGGTTAAACCTTACGAGCTGCCAGATACCTACGAGAAAACGCCCATCGGCGGTCAGGTCGTCTTTGAGCGCTGGCATGATGCTAAAAATGACAAAGATCTGCTGAAAGTCGAATATGTTTATCAAACAGCCGATCAACTGCGTAATGCTGATGTTTTAAGCCTGAAAAATCCGCCTAAGCGCGTAACGCTTCAACTGGCAGGTTGCCAAACCGACGCGAATGGCTATTGCGCATGGGATCAATTTTCCCAGGCTTTGAACGGTGCGCTGCAAGGCACGCCAATGCAACCCGCTGCCGCGCCACAGCCAGCTGCGCAACCTGCTGCCGCTCAGCCTGCCGCGCCTGCATCCGACGATGCGAAAGTGAAAGCAGACAAAGCCGCAGCCGATAAAGCGGCTGCTGAGAAAGCCGCAGCGGATAAAGCGGCAGCTGAAAAAGCCGCCGCGCAAAAAGCCACGGATGCAAAAGCCGCAGAAGAGAAGGCCAAAGCAGATAAAGCGGCAGCCGACAAAGCAAAAGCCGCTGCAGATAAAGCTGCCGCAGACAAAGCGCCGGCTCAAGTGGAAAACAGCGAAAAAGCGAAAGAACCTGTCGCCGCGAGCTAATTCCACATTAGCTGCAATAAATAAAAACCCCGTCAAGACGGGGTTTTTTTATGGTGGTGAATCAGAAAGGTTTAGCCGGAAATGACCACCAACTTCTGATTGGCAAACTCTTTAATGCCCAGATCAGAAAGTTCGCGTCCGTAGCCTGAACGCTTTACGCCGCCAAATGGCAGTTCAGCTGAAGTGTCACTCTGCGAATTAATAAACACCATACCGGTTTCGATTGCTGAAGCCAGCTTACGGCCACGATCGATATCTTGAGTCCAAACTGAGCCGCCCAAGCCATAATGAGAATCGTTGGCCAGCGCAACCGCCGCGCGATCGTCACCCACAACATAAACCTGTGCCACTGGGCCAAAGAACTCTTGATAATAAGCAGGATTGTCCGGTTTGATATCGGTCAGGATTGTGGGCTGATAATAGCAGCCGACACCCGCTACTGCTTTGCCGCCTGTCAGCACTTTTGCCCCGTTTGCTACCGCTTCATCAACCTGTTTAACGAGTCGATCACGCGCATCACTGGATGAAAGAGGGCCGAGCGTGGTTTTTTCATCCAGCGGATCGCCGAGCGTCGCGGAAGATAACGCAGCACTGAATTTTGAAATAAAGCTCTCCGCAATTTTCTCATGCAGGATAAAGCGTTTCGCGGCCGTACAGACTTGACCGCAGTTACTGAGTCGCGCCTGCACGCCCTGGCGTACTGCTTCATCGATATTCGCATCATCCATGACCACGAACACATCGTTGCCACCCAATTCCAGCGTGGATTTTTTCAAATGCTTACCGGCTTGCTCCGCGACCGCGCTGCCCGCACGTTCGGAGCCGGTTAGCGCAACGCCTTGCACGCGGTTATCGGCGATCAGGTCAGCCACTTGGTCGGTTGAAATAAACAGATTGGTCCAGGCACCTTCTGGTGCGCCAGCTTCTTTTACCAGCTTCTCAAATACGTCGGCACAGTGCGGCACGATATTGGCGTGTTTGGCCAGCACCGGATTACCCAACGCCAGATTCGGTGCCAGCACACGCATCAGCTGATAATAAGGGAAGTTCCACGGTTCGACGGCTACCAGCACGCCAATTGGATGATATTCTACCCAAGCTTCACCCAGCTCGCTGGGATAAGATTGTGGTTTCAGAATACGTTCAGCGTTCTCGGCATAATAACGGGCGATTTGAGAGCAAATCTTTACTTCACCTCGACTCTGGCCGATCAGTTTACCCATCTCTTTACTGGCGATAGTAGCCAGCTCTTCTGCACGACTGTCAATCAGGTCGGCCAGTTTTTTTAATACCTGCACGCGCGGCTGAATATCCCCTTTGCTCCAGCTGGAATGGAACAGGCGATCGGCCACGTCCAGCGCCTGGCTTACTGCCGTCGCGTCGTGGGAAGGCCAGCTTTTCAGCAACTGGTTGTTAGCGGGATTGATACTTTGATAGGAAGACATACAGCGCTCCTTGGTCAATAACTTAAAAATGTGAGGCGGGAAAATCCCGCCTCAGAATTAAACGTTTTTACGTTCTACGGTTTTGTCATCCCAGGTCAGGACGTCTTTATCGGTTTTATCGAAGGCGCGGAACAGGACTTCATCACTGCCTTGCTGACGCCAAATCTCTTCGGCGAGTTTCTCGTCATAATTTGCCACTTCAAAGATGGCTTCAGCAATTTCAGGTGAGGTGTGACGCAGACTGGCCCATTCGCCAACGTGATGTGTTTTCGCTTGATCGGTCGCCATAAAGGTCTCCTTAAATGAAATCCAGAGTAAAATTAGTCCTTGAGTTTAACTGCCAGCCCGGCAACGTGTTCACCCTGAAAGCGGGCGATATTCAGTTCATCTTCCGTGGGCTGACGCGAACCATCACCACCCGCCAGCGTCGTTGCACCATAAGGCGTGCCGCCGCGGACTTGCGAGATATCGAACAGCTCTTTAGTGCCATAACCAATTGGGACAATCACCATGCCGTGATGGGCTAACGTGGTCCAGACCGAGGTAATAGTTTGTTCTTGCCCGCCACCGGTTCCCGTTGAGGAGAAGACGCTGGCGATTTTGCCAAACAGGGCACCAGAAGCCCAAAGTCCGCCAGTGCGATCCCAAAAGGTACGCATTTGACCAGACATATTGCCAAAGCGGGTGGGTGTTCCAACAATTATGGCATCGTACTGTGGGAGGATGTCGGGCGTGGCTTCTGCAGCAGCTTGTTGCGTTTTACCGCCAACCTGTGCAAAACGTTCTGCATCCATGGTTTCTGGCACACGCAGGATATCGACTTCTGCGCCTGGGACTTTGCGGGCACCTTCGGCAATCGCATTCGCCATCGTTTCTATATGTCCGTACATTGAGTAATAGAGCACCAGGATCTTAGCCATCAACATCTCTCTCAGGTTATTTAGCGTAAAAAGAAGTATAGAAGAGCTTTATTGCGCTGCGAGTCTGAGGCAGGAGCAAAACCATTTTTAGGACCTTTAACCGGCAGACGTTGCATTAAAAGCTGGTTGAATGTTCGATATTTATGCAAATTGCCAGCGCATTATCTGTTGCTAAATGTAACGGTTGCCGGGACGTGAGCGAAAACTGGCTAAGCTTTAATCATGATTGCTGTATGAAACGCTGCTGTATAAATCGGCAATCAACAGGCTTTACGCCAGTCCGGGTAAATGATGATTTCAGCAACACGATTAAGCGACCGGAGTAAATTATGGCTACACATCGTGGAGGTTCAGGAAATTTCGCCGAAAACCGTGAACGTGCGGCAGAAGCCGGACGGAAAGGGGGTAAGAACAGCGGCGGCAATTTTAAAAATGACCCACAACGCGCCGCACGTGCTGGCGAAAAAGGCGGACGCAGCAGTAATAAAAAATCTGCTGATGCCTAATCCTCTTTTGCCGCCGGGAAATACCGGCGGTTAACATCATTGCTTTATCTCCCTTCACTCCGCAAAATGGCGCCCGAATCCCTTTGCAGGTGAATTATGTCGGACGCTATCCGCAGTTTATCCTTGCGCATTTCGCGCCAGGAGCTGGTTTTAATTTTTATAACGATGATCTGGGGCGGCACTTTTTTGGTGGTGCACCACGCTGTGCAGTACTCCGGGCCTTTTTTCTTCGTTGGCCTGCGCTTTGCCACGGCGGCACTGCTGCTGGCGTTGTTTTTTCGACGCTATTTAGCCGCAATAACCTGGATGGAAATAAAAGCGGGCACACTGATTGGCCTTTCAATTGCTGGCGGTTACGGATTGCAAACCTATGGCATGCAAACCATCTCCAGCAGCCAGTCGGCTTTTTTAACCGCGCTCTATGTGCCGGTGGTGCCGTTATTACAATGGGTGTTTCTGCGTCGTCCACCGAGTGTGATGGCGTGGCTGGGGATTTCGCTGGCCTTTGGTGGTTTGCTGTTGATAGCAGGGCCGCAAGATGGGCGCATCAATTTAAATCAGGGCGAGATTGCTACCCTGATCAGTACATTAGCGATCGCGGCTGAGATTATCCTGATTAGTCGCTTTGCCGGCCAGGTCGATGTGCGCCGCGTAACGTTAATTCAACTGGCTGTCGCCTCTGTTTGCGCATTTTTTCTAATGATACCCAATGGCGAATCTCTGCCTGCGTTTTCGCCGACATTGCTGTTGAGTGCGCTGGGTTTGGGCGCGGCCAGCGCGTTAATTCAGGTGACGATGAACTGGGCGCAGCGCAGCGTATCGCCAACCCGAGCTACCGTGATTTATGCCGGCGAACCGGTGTGGGCAGGGGTTGTCGGTCGAATTGCTGGTGAGCGTTTACCGGCCGCCGCTTTATTTGGCGGTGCGTTGATTGTTTGCGGTGTGATTGTTAGCGAACTGCGTTTTAAGCGGAAAAAAGCGGTGCAGCGAGCGCCGACACCGCTTGAGTAACTAACCGACAATCTTATTCTCGGCCAGTGCCTTACCGCGCTGGCGCAGAATGGCATTCAGGATGATCGCACCAAATGTGGCGGTGCCAATACCGCCCAGCGTGAACTCGCCAATTTTCAGCGCAAAGTCGCCTGCGCCTAAAACCAGTGTTGTTGCCACCATAATCAGATTGCCGTTCTGACTAAAATCGACATGGTTTTGCACCCAAATACGCGCACCCGCCACAGCAATCAAGCCAAAGACCACAATGGATGCGCCGCCAATCACCGGCCCGGGAATGGTGTGAATCAGCGCACCAAACTTAGGTGAGAAGCCGAGGATCAACGCAATCACCGCTGCTGCGACAAACGCAAGCGTGGAATAGACTTTGGTAACCGCCATGACGCCAATGTTTTCGGCATAGGTTGTGACGCCGCTGCCGCCCAGGGTGCCAGAAATCATGGTGGCCAGACCGTCGCCGACAAACGCGCGCCCCATGTAGGGATCGAGATTGCGCCCGGTCATGCCTGCTACTGCTTTAATATGTCCGAGGTTTTCTGCTACCAGGATAATTGCCACCGGCGCGATCAGCACAATGGCTTGCATATCAAACGTGGGTGCGGTGGTTTGCGGCAGTCCAAACCAAGGCGCTTGAGCGAGCAGGGTGAAATCCACCGGTTTGCCAAATCCTAAACCGTTGGTCAGCAGCGCATAGATTGCCCAGGCTACGATCAGGCCAATAAGAATCAGCAGCCGCTGAATCATGCCACGGGTAAATACCGCCACCAAGCCAATACATAAAACGGTCATTACCGCCATCCAGCTGTCGAAGGAGGAGGCAGAGACGCTGTGAACAGCAATGGGCGCCAGATTCAAACCAATCGCCATCACTACCGCACCCGTTACCACCGGCGGCATCAGGTTTTCAATCCAGCGCGTACCGGCTTTCATCACCACGAAACCAATCAGCGTATACAGCAAACCACAGGCGATAACGCCGCCCAGCGCGATGCTGAGGTTAGGATTCAGGCCTTGACCGTTGAAGCCGGTAACGGCAATCACCACCCCGACAAAGGCGGCGCTGGATCCCAAATAGCTGGGCACGCGACCACCGGTAACAAAGAAGAACAGCAGCGTGCCAATACCTGAAACTAAAATCGCCAGGTTGGGATCCAACCCCATCAGTAGCGGCATTAATACCGTCGCGCCAAACATCGCGACTGCGTGTTGCAAGCCGAGAACAATTGTTTGTCCCGCTGGCAACGTTTCATCGGGGGCGATCAGCCCGTTATCGGTTACTGCCGACTTCTTTTGCCACTGAGGAAACCAGGAACTCGCCATCGTTTACTCCAAAAAGAGATAAATGCCGGGGCCGCGCAACTTCGCTATAAAAGGTCAGCTAATAGCCGGCGGATTAACAGGCTTCCTGCCGCAAAAGAGGATGGTATCCGCGATCAAACCACATCAGGCCATGCGTGTCGTCATTGCGTACCAGCGCCAGTACTTCGCAAAACAGTGTGTCGTGTGTTCCCACGCTTACAATCTGACTAATGCGACAGTCAAAAGAAGCCACCGCGCCCTGTAAAATGGGGGAACCGGTGATCGCGGTGGTCCACTCTGCCGCGATGAAGCGTTCCGGCATCGGTGTTTTGCCACCGAACAGCGTTGAAAGTGCTTCATGACCCGATGCCAGCGTGTTGACACACAGTTGCATGTTTTCGCGAAATACAGGGTAAACCGAGGCCGAACGGTTTAGGCACACCAGTAAAGTGGGTGGTGAATCCGTTACGCTACATACCGCCGAGGCGGTGAAACCCGCGCGGCCTGCAGGACCTTCAGTGGTGATAATGTTGACGGCTGCGCCCAATCTCGACATGGCGTTGCGGAAGTCCTGTTTTTCCACCAAGGGTGGAAGATCTTCTCTGCTCATACTCTTCTCCGGCTTCGTCGGTTTAGCCCGCCACGTGCGCTGTTTTTAGCACAGTGTCGGTGTCATTCAGCCACTGCATGAGCAGTGCATTAAACGGTTCAGGATCGGTCACGCTCATTGCATGGCCGCCCCACGGCATTTCTACCAGCTGGCTATCAGGCAAGGCGGCAGCGAGCTGTACTGAACAACTCCACGGCACCAGCAAGTCGTCCTGGCTGCATATCACCAACACCGGCGATGTAATACTGGCGGCGCGGGTGCTGAAGTCAGCCGTCATCAATGCGTTCAAACGGCGTAAGAGATTCTCCGTTCCCTGGAAATGGGCGACATGATGCGCATCTTCCTGTTCCAGCCGCGCCTGATGCTGCGCCATCCACTCAGAGGGATAAAGAAACAGCGGCTGCGCCCGGACAAAGGCATCAATGCCTACGTTGAGCAGCAGATCCTGACGCACATGAAAACAGCGTTGGGTATGCGCATTAAGCGTTAACCAACCATTAATCACCGCGACGCGCTCAACGCGTGTTGGGTAATCAAGCGCCAGCTGTAAACCGATCAAGCCGCCTAGCGCATGACCAACAATGCCAAATTTTGTTATACCGTGCAGAGTTAGCGCCTCTGCTAACTCTGCCGCCATCATTTTCATGCTGTAGCCTTCCGGCAGCGTATCAGCACTACGCCCGGTGCCGCGTTGGTCATACAGCACCACGCAATAACGTTCACAAAGTGTCGCTAACTGTGGCTGCCAAAAGCCGGTAACACCGCCCAACCCGGAAGAGAGCACCAGCGTGGGCGCTTCGTCAGCAGGCTGGCCATGAATTTCAACGTGCATTACGCCTCCTGTTTACCGATGTGCGCAATGCTGGCGATTTCGATTAAGGCGTCCGGTTTGACCAAGCCACATTGAATGCAGAAGCGCGCCGGTTTTTCGCCAGGAAAATAGTCGGCATAGACCTGATTCACCGCTGCATAGTTTGTCCAGTCGGTAAGAAAAATGGAGTTGAACGTGACGTCCTCCATGCTGCCGCCTGCGGTTTCGATCACTTTCTTGATGGTTTCCAGCACGTGACGGGTTTGCGCGGCCGCATCACCGACATGCACCACGTTGTTATTCTCATCAAACGGCAATGTGCCCGAGACATAAACCACGCCATCTGCCAGCGTTCCCGGAACAAAAGGCGCAATGGGCGTCGTGGTACCTGGCGGGATAATCACACTTTTCGGCATAGCAACGTTTCCTTTTTATCAGCAGGTGAAACCGTTCTAGACGGAGGGTTGCAGGCTTTCGCAAAAAGTATCGACGTTGGATACCCAGCCAAAGAACGTTTCGATATTGAAAATGGCGGCCTGTTGGGCAAAAGTCGGCCCAGCCTGATAGGTTGCGTCTTCCAGCACCACGCCGAAATATTCCAGAAAGAAGCCGTCGCGCAATGTCGATTCCACACAGACGTTGGTCGCGATACCGGTGAAAATTAAATGGCGAATGCCACGGCTGCGCAGCATGCTGTCGAGTGGCGTGTTAAAGAAGCCGCTGTAGCGCGGTTTTGGCAGCACAATATCGCCAGCTTGCGGTGTGAGTTCGTCAACCAGCGCATAATCCCAGCTGCCCTTTGATAACAAGGTGCCTTGCAATTCAGGACGTTTGCGCATGGTTTTCAGGGCATTCGATTTATGGAAGTTGGGTGAACCTGCATCGCCCGCTTCGACATAATGATTGTCCCAGCCATTCTGAAACCAGATGATTTGAATACCCGCTGCACGTGCAGCCGTTACCGCCTGGTGAATTTTGGCAATCACCGGTTTGGTGGCTGAAACATCAAACCCCGCCAGATCGAGATAGCCGCCTTGAGTGGCATAGGCATTTTGCATATCCACCACAATCAACGCCGTTTGACTGGGCGGGAAGGCGATAGCTTCAGGACGTGCAGGCAGTTCAACCTGGGGAATGTCGGGCGTGTGGGCGCAATAAACCGTATTCATTAAGCTACCTCTTGCTGAGCATCAATCAGTGCGCTGCGGCAAGCCATCAGCGGTTGGATATGTTGACCAAAATCTTCAATACCTTGCAGGAAGTCATCAAAAGTCAGTAACACGCCGTGCGTGCCGTCAACTTCAGCGACGTCGTCCAGCATGCGAGCCACGTTGGCGTAGGAGCCGACCAGCGTGCCCATATTGATGTTTACTGCCGAAGTCGGATCAGCCATTTGACGCACATTGGTGTCGCTACCCGATTTGGTATCTTGCTGACTTTGTGTGGTCAGCCAGGCCAGCGCTTCTTCATCGGCGCCCGCTTTGTAGTGTTCCCATTTGGCGCGTGCTTCTTCATCGGTTTCCGCCGCAATGATCATAAACAGCACGTAAGAGCCGACATCGCGGCCCGCTTTTTCTGCCGCTTGTTTCATGCGTATTGAGGTCGAGGAAAACGCCGTTGGTGTATTGACGCCTTTGCCAAAGCAGAAGTTGTAATCCGCATGCTGCGCCGAAAATGCCATGCCCGCATCGCTTTGACCCGCGCAGATCACTTTCATCGGTTTTTGCGGTTGCGGGCTGACGCGGCAATCATTCATGGTGAAAAAGTCACCTTTAAAGTCTGATTTGCCGGTGCCCCAAAGATCGCGCAGCACCGTGACATATTCGGTCAGATATTTGTAGCGGCTACCGAAATACTCATCACCAGGCCACAAACCCATTTGCTCATATTCTGGTTTTTGCCAGCCGGTGACGAGGTTGACGCCAAAGCGCCCGTTGGAAATGGAATCAATGGTGGCGGCCATGCGCGCCACAATGGCCGGCGGTAAAGTCAGCGTGGCGGCGGTTGCATAGATCTCAATGCGTGAAGTCACGGCGGCCAGACCTGCCATCAGCGTGAAAGATTCGAGGTTATGATCCCAGAATTCCGTTTTTCCGCCAAAGCCGCGCAGTTTGATCATCGACAGCGCGAAATCGAAATGATAATGCTCAGCTTTCTGCACAATCGCTTTGTTCAGTTCAAAAGTCGGCTTGTACTGCGGTGCAGTAGATGAAATCAACCAGCCATTGTTACCAATCGGAATAAAGACGCCTATCTTCATGTGAAACCTCAGTTAATTAGGGTGGGACTGTTTCACGCGCTGCGCTGCATCCTGCGTCATCCTTGATGGCGGCGCTCGATAAAAGATTTTGCAAAGGCTGTGCCACAATTTGTAAATCGAGTAATAACAAAAGGTTAAATATAACTCGAAAGAGTTAACTGGAGTGATTGGTCTGTTTTGGACCATCTGGTCAAAATAAGCTGCACGTTTTCCATGCAACCTGAGCAAAAAAGGTGCAAGAGCAGAAATGGGCAGCTGCCGGCAGCTTTGCTATGATGCGGGGATGGAGAGCGGATAAGGTAACAGTGTGAAAACAGATGAAAAAAAACCAACGCGCCGTTCGCGAGCTGTAGCGGCCAAGCGTGCAGCTATCCTGGATGCTGCGCTGGCATTCTTCTCGCAATTCGGTATTCACGGCACTACGCTAGACCAGGTTGCCGAACGCGCCGATGTCTCGAAAACCAATCTTCTTTATTACTATCCTTCCAAAGAAGTTTTGTACGTAGCCGTGCTGAAAGAGATTCTTGACGTATGGCTGGCACCGCTTCGCGCGTTAGCCCACGATCAAGATCCGCTGATGGCTATACGCCGCTATATTCGCCTGAAACTTGAAGTGTCACGCGATTTCCCGCAGGCATCACGGCTGTTTTGTCTGGAGATGCTGCAAGGCGCACCGCTATTGAAGGGCGAACTGGCTGGCGATCTCAAACAGCTGGTGGATGAAAAAGCCGCGATTATTGAACGCTGGATTGATGAAGGTCGATTGGCTGGCGTACAACCGCAGCATTTGATCTTTATGCTGTGGGCAACCACGCAGCATTACGCCGATTTCGCCAGTCAGGTTGAGGCGGTAACCGGGCAAACGTTGAGCGATCCGCAATTTTTCGATCAGACGGTAGATAATGTGCAGCGCATGATTATTGAAGGTATCCGCGTGCGTTAATTTTACGGCCATACGTTGTTGCGACGGAGTAAAAAATGGATTCTGTTTCGCAGTTTGTTCTGGGGGCATCCGTCAGCGTGGCGGTGATGGGCCGACGCGTCCCGCTTTGGCAAGCCGCCGCCGTGGGTGCGGTATGCGGCACGTTACCCGATCTTGATGTCTTTCTTGATCACGGCGATGCCATTCGCAACATGACATTACACCGTACCGAAAGCCACGCTTTGCTCTATTTGACGCTGGTTTCGCCGCTGCTGGCGTGGTTGGTCGCGGGCCTTTTTCGTGGCAACGTGAAATGGCAAGCGTGGTGGCCTGCCATTTGGTTAGCGTTGATTACGCACCCGCTGCTGGATTTGATGACTGTTTATGGTACGCAGCTTGGACTGCCGATCACCGATCATCCTTATGCAGTGAGCAGCATCTATATTGTTGATCCGCTCTATACCTTGCCGCTGCTGATTTGTCTTGGTGTTGCCCTGTGGCGACGAGGCGATTCTGGTCTGCGCTGGAACCGTATCGGTTTGGCGCTGAGTACGCTTTATCTGGCATGGAGCGTGGTGATCCAGAGCATTGCTACCGGAGAGATTAAGCAATCACTGGTTGATCAGGGTCTTCCAGCCGACAAAGTGCTGGTCACACCCACTGCGTTTAACACGTTGGTGTGGCGCAGCGTGGTCATTACCCCCGATCGTTATGGCGAAGCCTATTGGTCGCTGCTGTCGCCAAATCGTCCGCTTAAGGTTAGCTGGCAGCCTCGTCATCCTGAACTGTTTGCACAGTTAAAAGGAGACTGGTATGCCGAACGTGTGGCCTGGTTCAGCCACGGTTTTTATGCGATGAATGAGAAAAATGGCAAGATCACAATTGCTGACTTACGCATGGGAGAAGGGCAAAGCTATACGTTTACCTTTAATCTCGGCTCGCCTCAGCAGTGGGAAACCCATCCGCAGCGGCTACCTTCAGCACGGCCTGCGTTGAGCGCCAGCTTTAGCGCGCTAGCCGATCGTCTGTAAATAAAAAGCCCGGCCATGATTGGCCGGGCTTTTTTGTCATTCTAAATGAGTTAGCGGCTAGCGCGACGGCGCAACAACCAACCCAGCGTCAACAAGGCAAACCACACTGGCGTCACCATTAATGCCTGACGCGTATCTTCCTGCAAGGTTAACAGCACTAGCACAAAAGCGAAGAAAGCGATGCAAACCCAGCACATCAATTTACCCATTGGCATTTTGAACGCCGACTTTGCATGGCGCTGTGGATATTTTTTACGATAAACCAGGTAGCTACAGAGGATGATTGTCCAGACAAACATGAACAGAATCGCTGAGACCGTCGTCACCAGCGTAAATACTGTCATGACATCCGGGATCAGATAAATCAGCGCCACGCCACTCAGCAAGCAAAGGCATGAGAAAAACAGACCGGTAGTCGGCACCGCGCGCGCTGAAAGACGTCCAAATGCACGATGCGCCACGCCTTGCTGTGACAGGCCATACAACATGCGGCTGGTGGAGAAAATGCCGCTGTTGGCAGACGAAGCCGCAGAAGTCAGTACAACAAAATTCACGATGCTGGCGGCAGCCGGTAAGCCAATCAGGACAAACATCTCAACAAATGGGCTGCGATCGGCCTGTACTGCGGTCCACGGCGTCACGGCCATGATTACCATCAGCGCCAACACATAAAACATAATCACGCGCAGCGGAATGGCGTTGATAGCGCGTGGCAAAACTTTATGCGGATCGTGTGTTTCGGCAGCCGCGGTACCCACCAGTTCGATGCCGACAAAGGCAAACACCGCAATCTGGAAGCCGGCAAAAAAGCCGCTTAACCCTTTCGGGAACATGCCGCCATGATCCCAAATATTACTCAGTGATGCAGTCCCGCCGCCTGGCGAAGGATAATGGATTGAAACCAGTACGATACCGGTGACTATCAACGCGACAATGGCGACGATTTTGATAATCGCGAACCAAAATTCCATCTCACCGAACAGCTTTACCGTGGCGACATTCAGCGTCACAAAGACAAACAGGCAAAGCAGGGCGCTCATCCATATTGAGAAACCGGGGAACCACAACTGGAAATAGGCGCTTATCGCTACTACGTCGGCAATACCGGTGACAACCCAGCAGAACCAATAGGTCCAGCCGGTAAAATATCCTGCCCAAGGCCCTAACAGGTCGGCAGCAAAGTCACTGAAAGATTTGTATTCAAGGTTGGAAAGCAGCAGTTCGCCCATGGCACGCATGACGAAGAACAGCATAAAACCGATGATCATATAAACAAAAATAATCGAAGGACCTGCAAGGCTGATGGTTTTACCCGAGCCCATAAACAGCCCAGTGCCAATGGCACCGCCGATTGCGATGAGTTGGATGTGGCGATTATGCAGGCTACGCTGCAGTTTTTCGGGGTTCTCCTGCGTAACCACCGCGTCTTTAGAGTGATCAACCATATGATTGTCTTTCCTGTCTTGATGTTGTGTCAGCTCTACTGGCTGTTATTAGGCGAGTCTGCCTCAAGGGCAAGTCGGCATAAGATAGTGGAAAGCGCCTTGAAGTCGGTAATTTTTTTTGAACAATTGTGACCTTTCATCACCTTATCGTCGGCAGGTTTTGTTTACGCAGTACACTATTGCGTCAGGATGCGTAAGTTTTAATCACTTTGTGCCAGATTGACTGCGTATTAACTGAGAGCTTCTACACTTTTCTTTTGCTTATCATCATGCTGCGAGAGGGGAAATGCGCACGCTTATCCTGTTACTGGTATTCATTGCGGTGGGTTGGGGAAGTTTGCCGTGGATCAAAAAGAATCTGCCGCCTCAGTTCAATCCCTTCACGCCACTTGCAGTTACCGATCCGCCAGGTTGGATGACGCAACTGAAAATGAAGCGGCTAGCGAGTGATCCTGTTGCCTGTCTGGATGTGATGAATCGTGCTCAGCAAGCAGGATTAGTCAGTTTTAACCAGCGTCCGCCGGTGAAGGGCGCATGTCCGCTGGCTAATCCATTGCGCATCCAAAAATTTGGGCCGGTAAGTCTTAGCAGCAGTTTTCTGGCGAGCTGTCCGATGGCGGTTGCCAGTACCATGTATGTTTTACGCAGTCGCGATCAAATAACAAAACAGCAGCAAAGCCCGCTGGTGCGCATCAGCCACGTTGGCAGTTATGCCTGTAGGAATATTTATCATCGCGCTGAGGGGCGACTGAGCGAGCATGCCACAGCGGATGCCTGGGATGTTACTGCTTTTCAATTGGCTAATGGACAGCGTCTTGAGGTAGGCAAAAACTGGCAGCAACCCGCAGCGAAGGCGCAAACGCTGCATAGCTTGTGGCAGGAGGGATGTCGAGTATTTGGTAATGCATTGGGGCCAGATTATAACGCTGCGCATGCCAGCCATTTCCATTTAGGTATGCGCGGTGCAGGCTATTGTCGTTGAGCCTGTAGTACGGCATTTAATACACTATTAATGTGCCGGATTGATACCGCGCTTTATCAAGAAATGATTGGCTGGCCAGGAAAAAACAAATCCAGTCATCATTGCCAGTTGCAGCATAAACCAGAAGGCATTGAGCTGCGGGTTGATTTGTTGATTTAATACAAATTTCAGGGCCAGTGCCATAAAGATAAATATGCCTGTTTGGTAAATAACCAAAGGAAAGGTTTCGATTCTTAATGCTATTAACAAGGCACGCCAAAATGAATTTTTTTCACGCTGTTTAATGGCGAGCACTTGGAAAAATAAGCCGATAAGCAATGAAAGAACCAAAGAAATGATCGCTTCTTGCCATATAACTATCAGAATATTCAAATGATTTAGCAGTGAAATTATAGGTAATGTTATTACGTCGCCAAAAATACAGGCTGCTGCTGGAATAGTGGTTGAGACAAATATTGTCTGCCAGCTGTTATGACGGGCTGCTCTTTGCGGCATTAATAAAGCCAGATTTGCTTGACGAGAGGGTTGACGCCCAAGAAACCACCAAGCCAGCCATCCAATGAACGGCATATAAAGTCCGGTGATTGGCCAAATGATATTCATTACGCGAACCGGGTGAGGATGCTTGAAAATATCCTTAACAATCATCAACGCCGTGCAAAGACCTAAAACTAAAAAAGGCAATGCCAATTTATCCATCATAATCAACCCCTGAAACAGAAAGTTAAAGTCCAGCAGCGCGGCGCAAATCTGCTCCCTAAGCTGCCCGATGCCGATTGCTGGTGAGGACTGAAGGCGGACAATGGAATAAGCGTAGCTTCAAAGCACGCGGACGGAAATGTCTCAAGCCAGTAAATTCTTTAGGTGTGATGAACAATATTTACCGCTTCGGTTATATTTTGCATACCATTAACTTACTGTATAAAAAATAATTTAGGGGTTGAACCTCTGATTTTTGCCCACAAATAATCATAACCTTTTTGTGTCGAAGGATGATGTCTGCTTTTCAGAGATTGAATTCCTATCGGAAAAATCTTATTCTGACACAAGGTGGAAGTTTGCGGTGCTTCAACACTTTTTCACCGGTTCACCTTTCATGGTTTTTGGTTGAAGTTTATTTTTTCAACTCTTTGGATTTTTTTTACTTAAATTATTGCGCATTAAGCAATCAATATTTTTGCTCGAATCAATTAATATTTTGTGGTGAAGAATAATGAATAACAAAACGCATCTGCGTGAGAATAACGTTGAGGGAATATGACCACCGAGAATTATTTCGCCTGGCGAGCTGAGGCGGAAAGTCAATTTCAACATTTAACAGCTGCGCCCCAATTGAAGCGGTTATTACAGAGCTATACCGAATCATTGGGATTTGATTGCTTTGCTTTTTTGATTCAACATCCGGTTCCTTTTACCCGGCCGGGCATTCATGTACACAGCACTTATCCCAAATTATGGGTTAAGCGATATGAAAAGCAGAACTACTTTGCTGTAGATCCGGTGTTGCTTTTGTGTCAAAGACCAGGCAGAGGCGTTGAATGGACTGCCGATCTGTTTACTGGCGCGGGCAATCTTTGGAAAGAAGCAGGCGAGTTTGGCTTGCACAGTGGTTTTTCTTGTTCAGCAATGGCACCAAATCGAGCCATTGGTATATTATCTATATCATCGCATCAACCTTTTACCACGCAACAACGGCGCGTCGAGTTGGAAGTGAAACTGCACTTCCTGGCGGAGCTGAGTTTGCGCGTGCTAGAGCGTTTGAAAGATGATTCGATGCTGGTCCTGAAGAATGACTTTAGTCAGCGAGAACTGGAAATTTTAAAATGGACCGCCGAAGGAAAAACCTCGGTTGAGATTTCGCTTATTTTATCTATTTCTGAACACACGGTGAATTTTCACCAAAAAAAGATGCAAAAACGTTTCAATGTTTCCAATAAAACGCAGATTGCTTGTTATGCAGCAGCGATCGGACTGATTTAAATAAAAAGCAACTACTAAATCTAGTAGTTCCTCTGACTGAGTCAGTTGTCTACCCTGCGCCGGAGCTTTGCCAGGCTGGCGCAAAGAAATCATTGCAAACATGGGGATGTCAAAGGCGCATGATGAAAATAATTCAAACGCAATTAAAGGATATGCCGTCCTCTTTGCTTGCCGAGTTAGGCAGCTATCGTTACAGCGTTTTTGCACGCGGCGAAGGGTGGTCAATTCCACCTCGTTTAAGTACGCCGGGGCAGGAATATGATCGTTATGATCGATCAGATGTAACCTGGCTACTTGCCTGGAGTGCGCGCGAAGGGATCAGTGGCTGCGCACGTTTAATGCCGTGGTTTGAGCCTGAGCAAAATGAAGGCATTATCTTACCTTTCGAACAAGAAAAAGTATGGGAAATGTCACGTTTCTCAGCCCGGCTGGACGTTGATTCTGAACTGCCGCTCAATATTCTGTGGCACGCTGTGCAGTTGGCTGAGCTAAATGGTATTGAATATATTATTAGCTCGGCAACGCCGATGCTGGAAAAGATGTTTGAGCAGCATCAGGTCGCGTACGAGCCACTGACGCCGGGATTGATTCAGTCAGAAGATAATCTGTTTGCGATTCGCATTCCGGTTATTCAACCTGCGCTGGCGGAAAAGTACCGTGGCACGCGTCGCTTTAGCCCGGAAGAGGTGCTGCCATCGTTGGGTGTTTCGGTTAACTGGCAATCACACGGTTAACGCTTTGCCCCCGTAATGCGGGGGCAATTCAGCTTACTGGCGATAAGCGGTTTTGATCTGCTTAATGGTGTTGCTAAAGACCTCAGCCTGCGGCTTATCGCCCAGCGTTTGGACATAACGTTCCATATTAATAATCACTTTCCCTGCGTCAGCCTGGCCCATTCCTTTCAGAATCAGCGTCACCATCATTTTCAGACAGGCAACTTCATCAGACAGTTTCTGGGTTTCCTGCGAGGTTGAAAAATCTTCGTCGCTCATAAAATCTCCTTGGTGATGTACAACGTGTCGGCAATCTGTCCGCACAGCAGTGCGTGAGTATATCACAGCGTTGATAACCTGATGTCTCGCCGCGTTTTGTTAATCCTTTGCCGCTATTCCATCGCGTGAAACAATTCAAAATGCAGCGAAATGCGTTTTTTTGCCAAGGGAAATTAATAAAGCACAGCGTTTAGAAGGTTGAAGTGCATTTATTTTTAATCAATTGAAATATATTGCTTTTTAAATATAACTTTTAAATAAGTTACCTAAGTCACTCTATTAATTATTGGGATTTGAAATCCCTTGATTTAAATCAGTAAATAGCCTCAATCTTCGGCTTTGTTTATGTGCTTTTAAGTGAAAAGCAGGTATGATTATCTTTCGCAATTGTTGATTACTTCCTCTTTATTTAGCCTGCGGAGTGCCCCTCGTTGATCAGTGTGCTTCTTGTTGATGACCATGAACTGGTTCGCGCCGGTATTCGCCGAATTTTGGAAGATATCAAAGGATTAGTGATTGCAGGTGAAGCGAACTGTGGCGAAGACGCGGTGAAATGGTGCCGCCAGAATCAAGTTGATGTCATTTTAATGGACATGAACATGCCCGGCATTGGTGGCCTGGAAGCGACACGAAAAATTGTGCGCTACAATCCAGATATCAAAATCATTATGCTGACAATTCATACCGAAAATCCGTTGCCCGCCAAAGTGATGCAGGCAGGCGCAGCAGGTTATCTCAGCAAAGGTGCCGCGCCGCAGGAAGTGGTAAGCGCGATTCGCTCAGTGAACGCCGGCCAGCGCTATATCGCTTCTGACATTGCTCAGCAGATGGCACTGAGTCAAATTGAGCCGCAAAAAACCGAATCACCCTTCAGCTGTTTGTCGGAAAGGGAATTGCAGATTATGCTGATGATCACCAAGGGACAAAAGGTGACGGAAATTTCCGAGCAACTCAATCTCAGTCCTAAAACCGTTAACAGCTACCGCTATCGCATGTTCAGCAAGTTGAATATCAGTGGTGATGTAGAGTTAACGCATCTGGCCATACGACATGGCCTGTTCAATGCGGAGCCGTTAATCAGTAGTGAGTGACGTTTTTAATTCCAAAGCCTTTCTGAGTACGGTGACCAGCAAACCCGGCGTTTATCGCATGTATGATGCGTCGGGAACGGTTATTTATGTGGGCAAAGCCAAAGACCTTAAAAAGCGTCTAACCAGCTATTTTCGGAGTCAGGTAGGCAGCCGCAAAACCGAAGCACTGGTAAGCAATATCCAGCATATCGATGTCACCGTAACCCACACCGAAACCGAAGCGCTGCTGCTAGAGCATAACTACATCAAGCTCTACCAGCCGCGATATAATGTGCTGCTGCGCGATGACAAATCCTATCCCTATATTTTTCTGAGCAGCGATACGCATCCACGTCTGGCTACACATCGCGGTGCTAAACACGCCAAAGGTGAATATTTCGGCCCCTTTCCGAATGGGTATGCCGTGCGCGAAACGCTGGGATTACTGCAAAAAGTGTTCCCGATTCGCCAGTGTGAGAACAGCGTTTACCGCAATCGTTCGCGCCCCTGTCTGCAATATCAAATTGGTCGCTGCCTCGGCCCTTGTGTTGCTGGTTTGGTCAGTGAGGAAGAGTATGCACAGCAAACCGACTATGTGCGGCTGTTTCTGGCGGGCAAAGACGACCAGGTGCTTAATCTGCTGGTGAAGCGGATGGAAGAAGCGAGTATTGGGCTGCGTTTTGAGGAAGCAGCTCGCTTGCGTGACCAAATCCAGGCCGTGCGCCGAGTCACTGAAAAGCAATTCGTTTCTAATCAAGGCGATGATCTCGATGTGATAGGCGTTGCATATGATGCTGGCATGGCCTGTTTGCACGTGCTGTTTATTCGTCAGGGCAAAGTATTAGGCAGTCGTAGCTACTTTCCTAAAGTCCCTTCAGGTACGGATTTGGCGGAAGTCGTGCAAACGTTTGTAGGGCAATTTTATCTGCAAGGCAGCGAAGCGCGAACGCTACCGGGTGAAATTCTGCTCGACTTCACTTTGCCAGAGCGCGAGCTGCTGGCGGAGTCGCTGAGTGAGTTAGCTGGACGACGCGTTAACATTCAGAGTAAACCGCGGGGTGATCGTGCGCGCTATCTGAAGTTAGCACGTACCAATGCGGCAACGGCGTTAACCACACGCTTATCGCAGCACTCGACCATTCACCAACGGCTGGCTGCGCTGGCTGAATTCCTTGAACTCGACAAAATTAGTCGCATGGAATGTTTCGACATCAGCCATACCATGGGTGAGCAAACCATTGCTTCTTGCGTGGTCTTTGATCAGAACGGGCCGCTGCGCGCCGATTATCGTCGCTACAATATTAATGACATTACGCCCGGCGATGATTATGCGGCAATGAATCAGGTGCTCCGTCGTCGTTACGGCAAAGCTATCGAAGAAGATAAAATTCCTGACGTAATTTTGATTGATGGTGGCAAAGGGCAACTGTCGCAAGCGAAGCAGGTGTTTGCCGAGTTGGACGTACCGTGGGACAAATCTCGCCCGATTTTATTGGGCGTTGCCAAAGGTAGCGATCGTAAGGCGGGACTCGAAACGCTGTTCTTTGAACCCGAAGGTGAGGGTGTTTCCTTACCGCCAGACGCGCCCGCGCTCCATGTCATTCAGCATATTCGTGACGACGCTCACAATCATGCAATTTCGGGCCACCGTAAGAAAAGGGCGAAAGTGAAGAACACCAGCGCACTTGAAAGCATTGAGGGTGTAGGACCGAAACGGCGTCAGCAACTGCTTAAATACATGGGTGGCTTGCAACCTTTGATGAATGCATCAGTGGAAGAAATCGCCAATGTACCGGGCATATCTTTCGCTTTGGCAGAAAAAATATACTACTCGTTGAAACACTAGCATTGAAACGGGGTGGGCAATGTAGGAACATACGTTAAATTCTACCCATTCCAGACAGTTACCGGCATATGCAATTTAACATACCGACGTGTCTCACCCTGTTTCGAGTCGTCCTCATTCCATTCTTTGTGCTGGCTTTCTATTTGCCTTTTTATTGGGCACCGTTTGCTACCGCTTTGATTTTCATTATTGCTGCCGTCACTGACTGGTTTGACGGTTTTCTTGCACGTCGCTGGAAGCAGACAACGCGCTTCGGTGCCTTTCTCGATCCGGTAGCCGATAAGGTGATGGTCGCGATGGCGTTGGTGCTGGTGGCTGAATATTTTCATGCCTGGTGGATTACCTTGCCTGCTGCCACGATGATCGCACGCGAAATCATTATTTCTGCGTTACGTGAATGGATGGCAGAAATTGGTAAGCGCAGCAGCGTGGCCGTTTCCTGGATCGGAAAAGTCAAAACCACCGCACAAATGTTTTCACTGTTTGCCTTGTTGTGGCGCCCTGACAGTACGGTTGTGGGTATTGGTGTGGTCGCGTTGTACATCGCAGCTGTGCTTACTTTTTGGTCAATGTTCCAATATTTGAGCGCAGCGCGCGGCGATTTGCTCGAACGGTGATCGATGCGATTTAAAAAGCAGCAAACGGACACGGAGTCAGGATAATTTTATTGACTCATTGCGTCAGGTCAGTAGAATGCATCGCATCGAACGGCAGCCAGTCTGTCAGAAGATAAAGAAAATCAGCAAGTTCTGTGGAGTTGCTGAGATTTGCGGGAATAGCTCAGTTGGTAGAGCACGACCTTGCCAAGGTCGGGGTCGCGAGTTCGAGTCTCGTTTCCCGCTCCAAATTTGCAGTTCAGGGTAACCTGAAAGCACATCAGTTTAAGGCGCGTTGGCAGAGTGGCTATGCAGCGGATTGCAAATCCGTGTACCTCGGTTCGACTCCGGGACGCGCCTCCAGATATACCCTGCCCGGGTGGTGAAATCGGTAGACACAAGGGATTTAAAATCCCTCGGCTTTATGGCTGTGCGGGTTCAAGTCCCGCCCCGGGCACCATTTTCTGAAGTAAAGAAAACCAAATAAAATCAAAGTAATATGCAGTAATGTCGTAACCGCCCAAGGGCGGTTTTTTTGTCTCTGCTGCATCCTTCCTAATATACCTTCCTAATATTGTCAGCTTTATTTTTGACCACCGACGACGGGCACGACTGCTATCTTACGATTGTAACGTGCTGTCTGCTTAACATCCTTATGCCCAGAGATAGCTTGTTTCTCATATAGATTGCCTTCCAAATCTGAAATTCCTTTCGCCTTTAAATCATGGAAAGTGAAATCAAAATCCATCTCTGGAAATTTATCCTTAGCTTCTTGCTTTGCTTTCATCCAACGACTGTTGAAGCCATCCCTGGTATACTTGGCACCAGAAGGCTGGTGGATCACGTAGATGCTGCTCATTCCGATTTTAAGGGGAAGGTCTGAAGCGTTATTGATCACTTCATGTAATCGCAATGACCAACCTTTAATTTGAGACACAGAGGTTTTGCTCTGTTTAATCAAAATGCCTTCTTCAATAATCTGACTTTTCTTCATATCCAGAACATCAGCTTGGCGTGCGCAACATAGATAAGCTAACTCCATTGCGATTTTTACGATTTGAGGCGCAACGCTATACAGGTTCGAATACTCCATATCTGTCACGTACCGGTCACGAGCTTTTTCTTTAAACTGTTTAACACCCTTAGTCGGGTTTCCTTTAACTAATCCGCGTTCAAATCCCCAACGGTAGACTCGGGACATAAATGCTTTTTCCCTGTTGGCTTGTGTACGGCTTTTTAGCCCTCTTTTATCCATGTATTTTCGTACATGCTCGGGTTTAATCGCATCTGCTGGCATAGCACCAAAGACGGCAAGCACGTTGTTAGAATATTTGCGGTAATCCTTCTGAGTCTCTACAGCCAATTCAAAAAAGTCAGCAGATTTGAAAAAACGATCTGCTAGTGCTGTTAGAAGACTATCGTCAGGTTGCTCATTAATGAGTGCTTCATATGCTGCCCAGACCTGAGACTGCGGAGCATCCAAACTACATAGGCGCATGGCACCTCCATTTTTTGGATGAAACTCAAACGCAGACCTACCCCGGTATACCCGGGGGGGCATCCAGCTATCCTCTTTGTTTTTTCTTGTACGAGCCATTAATCAAGGGCCCCAAAATTAGGTTGATGCATTGGAATCTCAGCTGCTTTTCTGTGTGTTATTGGATCGTTGAAATGCTGCCAGGTAGTTCTTGGACGGCCATCACGACGAACAAGAAAAAATATTCCCGCCTGCTTCAGGCACTGACATTGCTTGGAGGGAATTTTGTAACCAGTAAGCTTTTCAATGTCTGCATCAGATATGATGTCGTTTACATGTTCAGCCATAATTTTTCTCCACACATTCCTGCTGCATCAGGTTTGTTAAAGCCGTGACATGTCACGGCTTATCGATAGTTAATTTCACTTTGTGCCAGCCGCTGGTGGTCCAACATTTTGCATCGCCCTGACATGGGCAATCATTCACCGGCAAACTTTCATGACACTTCTCACACTGGCTTTCAGCCAACATTTCTAATTGCTTCTTCAGCTCGCCATGATATTTGCGAATCATCAGTGCTATCAGTTCTGAACGGTCATATGGATCACGACCCGGACGACGAGCGGCGCAATCATGGTCGAGCATTACCAGCTCCTGATCATCCAGTATCAGTTCAATCTTGTGATTACCGGCAGCGGCCTGTCTGGCACGCTGTGCTGCTTTGCGTTCGGCTGCGGACTTACCCAATGGCTTTCTCCTTCATCATAAGGAAAACAATCATTGCTGCCCGAAGCGGGTTAGGGTGTGACACGAATTTATTGCTCATCAAACCTTCAGCTGTAGGGAATGCATCAGCCAAAGAATTTTTGAAGCAACAGACAGCAATTGAAGCCTCCTGGATAAGAGGGCCAGCATCGGCCCATGAATTACAATAGTCAGCGGTCTTGCCCGTAACTTCGGATACCCAGAAGTTGATTTCAAAGTCGAGCATCTCGCTGTAGTTTTGCATCACTCTCCCTTAACCCATACATTTAAGGTAGATGCCACTGGCGATCAGTCGCGCCCGGCGTTCGGCTGCTTTCCTGAACTTAGCAATGGCTTCATCTGACCGGTCATTGCGGTAATTGATGACCATTGATTTAGCTGGCATTGGCGCAACACGGCGCGGCTTCCTAATTAACGTGTAGGTGCGGTCAATCGAACCACCTTCCAGGCGAACCAGATTGGATGCTTCAATCTGTAAGGTTTGACCGCCACGCTGCATGGTATTGAGAATCAGCCTGTTGAACTCAATGAGCGAAATACCTAGCTTGGCTGACAGTTCACGGCCTGTTGCTGGTCCTTTCGATAACTGCCACGCCAGCTTTTCACTGAAGCCTGAGTTGGGTCCATTGCTGCGGCGGTACTGGGCAATCTTTTTCATGACACCACCTTCAAAGCCGGACGTGAGCGAAGCAAATCCATTTCCATCTGCGAGATGATGTTGATAGCGTGAGAAATGCCTGGCTGGTGGTGATTAGTCAGCGTGCAGACAGCACGACGCACTTCACCGATAGCCTCACCACGCATCGTACGAATCCACTGGTCGCTGGCAGGTGTAGACAGAGCGACGTTCAGGTCATCAATAAGTGTCAGGTCTGCACCAGCTGCCTGAAGGGCGCTGATGGTTTCAGGCAGAACACTGTTGATACGTAAAACTTCTGCGGCCATCAGGTTGGCCCGAACATTCGCAACGTCCAGGCGAGAAGACAACTCGCTAACCATCTTTGCCATTTCGAGCAGTGGCGTATCAGCACCGAGGTTTCGGGCGAACTGATGGCCAGCGGCCACCAATTCTTTGTTGGATTTATTTGAAAGCATTCTGATGGCCCTCAGTGAACAGTAATGTTGATGGTTTTATTAAGGCGCTCAGCTTCGTTCTGCGCCTTGATAGGGTTACTGATTACCGAGCCATCAGGCATGATCCAGCCGTTCAGGATGTGGCTGTAGGGTAGAGTAATGATGCCAACGGTAATGCTGTCATTAGGCTTTTGCATATTAGTCACGCCCTGGGTAATAGATTTCGTCAGCATCATCTGCATCCAGTACTAGGAGACTGTCGCCGTAATAGAGAGCACCAACCAACTTTTCAAACTTAGTGCGGAACTGAATCGGTTTCTTGCCTAAAGCATCACCATATTCAAGCTTGCCGTTGAACAGGGAATAAACACCAAACCCTTCATAAGTTGCAGGCTGGCTTTGGCGATTATCATCACGCTGTGTTTTCTGATGAAAACCAAGATATGTTTCACATTGATAAGCACGATCCTTTTTGCTGTTCCGTGAATAGCGACTCAGACTTTCAGTCGCTGCTTCTTTTTCAAATCCAATGTAGAAAAAGCCATCACGATCATTTTCGATAATTACTTCAGGACGCTCCCAACCATCTTCAGCCGCCTCTTCCTCATGTTGTTCGCAGTAAGCGGCCCAAAGAACAGATGCTTTTACATATTTGGGGGTCTGGTCCTCTTCAATAAATCCTTTAACTAAAGCCTGCATTTGGTCAACTAATCGCTCAGAGACGGCGTTGCCTTCCCATTGGCTAGCCATCTCGCGAGCCATCAATACGTTGTAGCGAGGCAAATCGACCATCTCGCTGATGTTGGCAGGCAATGCAGACGCAAGCGCCTCCTTAACGCTGTCAGGAAATTTGCCCCAACGGAAAGTGTCATCAATGGCTTTTTCGTACAGCTTGCGAACGTGGGACTGCACCATTTCGCTGAATTCAGAAGACTGCTCAAACGCAGAACAATGTTGGGCAATGGCTGAAGCCAGGCTGTTTGCAATATTGTTTTCGTTACTCATTTAATTCTCCACACACGATTTTAAATTGCATGAATCCCTTGCCATTGACGGCAATAAAAACTTATTGGATTCGTTAAAGTTGGCTGATGGGCTACTGCAATAACCCACAGCCTGATTACTCCACACATGAAAGGTTGCTGCGGTGCCGGGTGCCTCCCGGTGCTCTGGTCAGACTGACAAACTCCAGAGCGGAAACTCTTAGACTTTTAGCATGCGCTGTTTGACAGTCTTCCGCGTGCGCTAGCCGCATTCACCACAACGAGAAGGACACTTACTCCACGTATCTAAAGCGTTCGAAAACACCCGCTTTGCAAATGTCCTTATCGTTGTGAAAAAGGGCGGTTAAACCAAACTCCCGGAGTAACCGCCAACACAGCAATCTCTCTACCCTAAAACACAGGTCCGTAAGCCAGACCTTCACAGCTGCACTGCATACTCACAACACCGATATCACCATCACAAACCAACTCGGCATCTGGGAAGAGATAAAGGAACGTGATCAAATCCCAGAAGTTCGTGTTGGACATGTTTTTAATCATTTTCATTGCGCCTCAAATGTATTTGAGTAACCCCGCTTAAGAGGCGATGAAAACCGACAACCTCTTTGTTGGGTTTAATGTAGGATAACCAACAACGGGGTGTCAAGTGACTTTGTAGGAAACCCTACATAAAGGGCGAAAAAAAACCGGACATGATATCCGGCTTGATTTGAAGGGGAGATTAAAACTCCATTATTACTTGTTTAACAACCCCAACGATGCGGCAGTTTCCATCACACGCAATCGATTTGTAATTGGGATTGAGGGGCACAAGGTATCTGTTCGGCCAATCTTCCACAAACTTTTTCAAAGTTGCCTCTGATCCACCATCGATATGAGCGACAACTATTTTGTTATTTATTGAAGCGATGTCAGGGATTACCGGATCAACAATTACGATTGAATCTTCCGGTATGGTCGGATTCCCATGAGGATTAGTCATTGAGTCCCCGCGAACGCGAAGGGCAAAAGCCTTATCCGATACAGAAGCAGTGGTATATAGCCATGTTATGGCTTCATCACGTGTTAGCCCCGGATCGGTAGCGGTCCAAGTCCCAGCCTGTACCCATGAAATAAGAGGTACTTCTTTAACACTCACTAAAACGGGTTGGATGACAGGGCTTACTACTGAATCTCCTTTCCCACTAACCAACCAGTTTGGGTCACATTTAAGTGCGTCCGCTAATGCCTGAAGGTTAGCCCCGTTAGGCTGGTAATCATCCTTCTCCCAGCCAGTGACAGTCACGCGATTTACACCGGCCTTTTCTGCCAGTGCTTGTTGCGTGAGATTTAATTCTTTCCGCTTTTGGCGGATGCGTTCACCCATATTCATCATGTAGGCAATCCTACCAAAATCGTAGGTAAGAATCTTGACATTCATATGTTGGATATCCTACATTGTGCATCACGCCAACCCATTAAAGGAATTGCTCTCATGAGGAAGCAGGACGTAATTAAATTCTTTGGAGGGGTATGTAAAACCGCAGCATTTTTAGGAATTAAACATCCGTCAGTTTCTGAGTGGCCGGAAGTAATTCCCGAGGGTCGTGCATACCAGATCGAAAAACTCACCAAAGGAAAACTTCGCTTTGATGCGTCGTTGTACCAGAAAGATACAGGCTCACGGGCCTAATAGTAACTACCAACGGAGATTCAAATGGTAGACACAATCAACACAGCAATTCGACTGATGTGCAAAGCACATAAAGCAGGTCGTTTAGGTATGGCCGACGATTTAGGCATGACAATCGACCAGTTTCATAACCACATGTACCGCAAATGTGGCAGTCGTTTCTTCACCCTGGATGAACTTCAAACGATGGAGGATTTATCCGGCACTGCATGCCTGGCAGAGTATTTCGCGACACGTCACGGAAAGCTGCTGGTAGATGTTTCTGCTGTTAAAGAGGTGGATAAGGTCGATTTGTACGACATCGAATTGAAAGCAAGTGCAGCAGCTGGTGAGTTAGCTATCGCCAAGATTGCCGCCGCCTCAGACGGTGTCATTGACTGCCATGAGCGTAAAACTCTGTCCGCTTTATTCCATAAGAAAATGCGTCATCAAATACATGGGTTTCTTGGCTTCATGGCGCTGTATGGCGTAGGTGTTGCTGAACACTCAGTAGATATGTTCGTGACGAACGCCAGAAAGATTGATGCATCAGGCGTGCAGATCGAAGCGCAGGATATTTGAAATGAAAAGTGCTTTAAGCCCCAAAAAAGTGACGCCCAGGGATTGCAGCCCTGAGCGTCGGTCGCGACTAAATCAACGTGTGTGGAGAATCAATCGCATGTCCATTGTAAGCGAAATAAAACCAGTTGGGCAATTCCGTTGCCGTCTTATCTCTGGCGTCCCTGTCTATGAGCAAATCATACCCACGGCTGGTGGACCGAACAACTACCAGTCAGCGAGCCGAATGGTAGTAGAAGCCGCTTGGAAAGCTTTCTATAGCCGCCCGGCTGGCTCAGGGGTGCTCTGATGGAAAACGAAATCATTAAACCATGGGTGGAGCGCTATACCGATCCTCGTGGCGTGATGGTTGAGACAGTTGGTGTTGATGTCGTTAACCACCGGGTCATCTATATGCGCCCGAACTATCCCCATCAGTGCATGCAGCCTCGTGCTTTGTTTAATCAGAAGTTCAGGAAGGTGGCGTCATGAGCCTGTTACTTAAGGTTAAGCCTCTGGTTATAAGCCCAATGCTGGCGGAGCGTATTGGCTTGAATGAGGCCATTGTCCTACAGCAGATTTGCTACTGGCTGGAAGACACCAATTCCGGTGTTGAGCATGAAGGTAAGCGCTGGGTTTACAACACTATCGAAGAGTGGAATGAGCAGTTTCCGTTCTGGTCATCAGACACAGTTAAACGCGCTCTGACCTCACTGAGGAAGCATGGACTGATTGAGGTAGAACAGCTCAATAAAAAGCAGCATGACCGCACAAATTTCTACTCAATCAATCACGCCAGCCCTTTGTTATCCGATGAGGGCAAATTGCACTCATCGAAGAGGGCAACTTGCACCAATCGAGCAGGGCAAGCTGCATCAATCGAAAAGGGCAGTCTGCACTCATCCATCGGGGCAACTTGCCCTGTTCTTACAGAGAATACAACAGAGAGTACTACAGAGATTACAACAGGGACTCTTTGTCAGGTTGCGCTGCAACCCGACGAGCAATCCGATTTGAATCAAATGGCTTTCTCTGTGCTTGAACATCTGAACAACAAAGCTGGGCTTCGCTATCAAAAATCAAAGTCTTCCCTTGGCCCTATCCGTGGTCGCCTAGCGGAAGATTTTACCGGCGCAGATTTGATCCTCACTGTGGATTACATGGTTGCTAAGTGGAGCGACGATCCAAAGATGCGCGATTACATCCGCCCTGAAACTATTTTTCGTGTCGGCAAGTTCCCCGGATACCTGAGTTCAGCGAGTAAGTGGGATCAGGCTGGCCGTCCAGCATGTGTTAACGGCAAATGGCAGCGCGATGTGATGGCTGTATCGCAGGTTGATAAAGAAACGCCTCATGGCTTTCGTGGCGCATAACAGGAGTGAACATGATGAATATTGAAGCAATGATTGTGACGCACCTGTTAGCCAATCCGGGGCAGACAACGGCGCAGCTGGCTAAGTCTACCGGTGTCCGTCGTATTCAGGTGAGCAAGTCTATTGGCACCCTGACACTTATCGGCGATGTCTTCCGCGATAACCAGTGCCGTTACTTTGTGTCTGAGCCAGCCAGTAAAGGTGATGACAGCTTTTCAATACTGAGCAATAAGGCTTATCGCCTTGAAGAAAAGAAGCTCTGGCGTCGTGCTGCGGAAGTCTGGCTGCGTGCAATGGATTCAACCCGCAAGGAGGGGCTGCGTCAAAAAGCCGTTCTGCGCCGTACGCACTGCATCGTGATGGGTTCGGTACGCTGCGAACGCTACGCCGGAATAAACAGCGGTCGGGTCAGTGAGAGCAATCTTCGCGAGGTTATCCGATGAATAACCGGTTGATGCACCACTACGAACTGAACGTAGTTTTTTACCAAAGCATTCGCACTGCGGCACTGATGATTACCGCGCTGATTATTGTCCTGGCATGGGAGCTAAAAACAGCATGAGCACACTGGCAAAGATTTACGACGACAAGAAGAATACTGATACCAACATCACTACCCGCAAAACTTATTTGCTGGGCGTTGATGAACTCTACGTCGAAAATAATTACAACATCCGGGAGATTGACCAAACCCACGTCGAGGAATTCCGCGATGCATTCATCGCTGGTGAGCACGTGCCTCCGCTGGCTGTTAAGGTCACGGAGAAGGGCATCAAGATTATCGACGGCCATCACCGCTATTACGGCGCGAAGCTGGCTCAGGCAGCAGGGTATGAACTGCGCCTTGAGTGCAAAGACTTCGTGGGCAGTGAGGCTGACAGCGTGGCGTTCATGGTCACCAGTAGTCAGGGTCGCGCCTTGTTGCCGCTTGAACGTGCAGCCGCATATCAGCGCCTGATTAATCAGGGGTTAGAGCCATCCGAAATCGCCACCAAGGTTAAGCGTTCGATCACCGACGTTGAGCAACACCTGCAACTGCTGACCGTTGGCGAACCGCTGATTGAGATGGTGAAGGCTGGAGAGGTGGCCGCAACCACAGCTATTGCCATGCAGCGTGAACACGGCGTGAAAGCATCAACTGTTGCCCAGGAGCAGATGCAGAAGGCCAAGGCAGCAGGCAAGAAGAAGCTGACTAAGGCCGACGCTATGCCACAGTTCAGCGCAGCCAAAGCACGCCGCCTGTTAGAGCTGCTCAGCGTGTCCGATATAGATAACGCAGAGGATGGTGCGTTTGCTCTCTATGTCGGAAAAGATCGACGCGAAGAAGTTTTGGCAATCATCAATGAGTACCGCGAAGGGATGCCGCAGGCGTTCAAGGAAGCGGAGCAGCCGGAGCAGGATTGCGGCGATGAACTACCGCTGACCCGTCAGGACATCCTTGAGCAGAGTGGCGTTGAAACATGGGCTTGTGTCATTGCCTGCTTCGGACTCAAACCCGAATACAGCTTCACAGAGTCGAAATACGCGCACGTATGGGCCTCAGATTCAGTCGAAGCGCCTGTAATGATGGTTGTACCAGCCGATACAATCAAAAAGGCTCTACGCCTCATTAAAGAGCATGAGGATAACCTTGAGCTGAAGCTCTGGATTGCTGACCAGTTCGAAGAGCCAGACAGTGAGGGTACCCATTTTCAACGCTTCTCATCGGTACTGATTGAAACCCGCCTGGATAAGCCGTGCACGGTTCAGGAATTCACCGCGCTGGTGGAGCAAACGGATCGTGAATGCTGGTCAAACATTCGCATGCTGCGTCAGGCAGTTCGTGAGGTTGCCGGGCAGATGAGCATCCCAGATGAAGGGGAGGCTGCATGAAGTTAATCCTGCCGTTCCCGCCAAGCGTAAACGGCTACTGGCGGGCAACGAGTACAGGTATGAAAATTAGCGCCTCCGGGCGCTCTTTTCGCATCAATGCTTTTGCAGCCGTTATGGAACAGCTAAAGCGTGCACCACAGCCCATTACAGTGAACGTAGAAGTTAACGTGCTGCTGTTCCCACCTGACAAGCGCCAACGTGACCTTGATAACTACCAGAAAGCGCTGTTCGACAGCCTGACGCATGCAGGCGTATGGGTGGATGACAGGCAGATAAAGCGATTTACTGTGGAGTGGGGCGAGCAGACCAAAAAGGGTAAAGCAGAGGTAACCATCAAGCCATTCGTAACGGTGGCAGCATGATTAATTTAACTGGTTATGTATCCAGTGAAAAATACAGTATTTGTAGGGTTAGCGTAGAATTGCAGTCTTTGCTGACTAAAGTGGGTTCCGGTCATATGCAGATGATGGAACGGAGCCAGTTAAAACAGTGTGTGGAGAACAGACAATGCTAAATCAGATCGCGAGCATCAATAAGCCAGCCATGAATACGCTGAATCCCCAAATGATGAGTTCAGTGGAGATTGCAGAGTTATGTCAAAAGCGGCATGACAATGTTATGTCCGATGTCAGGACCATGCTTTCGCAGCTTGAAATTCAATCTCCTCAATTCTCAGGAGATTACACGGATGGCAGAGGACGCCGTTATCCATGCTTCAACCTGCCAAAAGACTTATGCCTGACATTGGTTTCCGGCTACAACGTCGTGCTGAGAAAAAAAATCATAGATCGCTGGCTTGAGCTTGAAGAGCATCAGACACCAAAACTACCACAGACATTTTCCGAAGCGCTCCGTTTGGCCGCTGATCTCGAAGAGCAAAAGCAAAAACTACAGCTTGAACTGGCAGAGGCAGCACCGAAGGTTGAGTTTGTGGACCGTTATGTTACTGCCACAGGTTCAATGACATTTCGTCAGGTGGCAAAACTTCTTGAAGCCAAAGAGCCAGAGTTACGCTTGTTCCTGATTGAAAATCGCATCATGTACCGACTCAACGGTGCTCTAACGCCTTATCAGCAGCACGTTGACGCCGGTCGTTTTGAGGTTCGTACAGGAACCACTGAATCATCAAACTATGCTTTCAGCCAGTCACGATTCACCGCTAAGGGAATCCAATGGATCGGCGGTTTATGGACGGCGCATAAAGCCAGAAGGGGTGATGAGTGAGAGCACTGCTTACACCTGAAATCGCACCGCGCACAGGGATTGTGCTGCTTAAGCCTGGCTCAGACTTGCTTCACCTGTTCCGTAACCGCGTTCTGGTCTGCACACCGACACCTGACATGGAAGACCTGCCATCCGGTCGCATCAATGACGGCACACAGCCATTGCTGGACGAAACATCGTTAGAACCATTCTTTAGCCATGAACGCGTAATTAAAGCTGCTGGTGGGATGAATGCACTGACGGCTTTCGTCCGTACGTTTGAGTGTTGCCAGCTGCATGATGCGAAAACATGGCATCACCATGAATATACGCTGCTTGAGACCGAAATCGGCCTGGTGTCATTGTGTTATAGCCATGATAATGAACTCCGTGAAAACGGCATTCCGCTGTCAGTTGAAAACATAGCTAAAAGCAATATGGCGCTATGGATCATCAGAACCGCCAGTTATGAACTGGGCCTAACAGGTGAGCACCACTTAACGCTGCCTGAACTGTGCTGGTGGGCATCCATGAATGACGTAATCGACCTGATACCGGAGGCACCGGCAAGGCGCGTTCTCCGCATGCCAAAGGACAAAGCAGGCACCGGCACGCTAAAAGAGTCTTTGATCGCTCCAGAGCGACGTGCAACCGAAGTGATTCAGGATGCTGCGCTGGTGCTCAAAAAGATAATCAGCCTTCACGCCGATCCTGAGTCGCCGGAATCATTCATGAAACGCCCCAAGCGTAAGCGCTGGGAAAGTACGACGTATACGCGGTGGGTTAAGTCACAGAAGTGCGCATGCTGCGGTACGCAGGCAGACGATCCGCATCACATCATCGGACACGGGCAGGGAGGAATGGGTACCAAGGCGCATGATTTATTTGTGATACCGCTATGCAGAGCGCATCACGATGAACTGCACCGGGATATGAAAGCGTTTGAAGAAAAATTTGGCAGTCAAATTGAACTGCTGTTCAGGTTCCTCGATCACGCGATTGCAGTCGGTGTGATTGGGACAGACAAAAAATAAAGTGTGTGGAGAGGATTAACTATGCGTGACATGTCACAGGTATTAGAGCGTTGGGGTGTATGGGCAGCAAGCGGAAAGACGAATATCGGCTATCCACGTATTGCTGCGGGGCTTTCACGGTTACTTCCAGCCAGCCGGGCCGGTAAGCCTTCCTGCTGCGATGATGACGGTATGTTCATCAACGAGGCCATGATACGGCTCTGTAAGAGCGATGAGCACCTTTGTGCTCTGGTTGAGTGGTACTACATCGACAGACTGCCGTTACGGGCGCTGGAAAAGAAATGCGGCGTCTCTTACAACACGGTTTCCCTGCGTATTCAGAAAGCGGAAAGCTTTATTGATGGTTGTCTCAGTGCACTGAATATCACCCTTGAAATGGATCGTGAGTGCAAAAAAGAAAATATCGTCACGCCATTGATGAAAAGGGTTGTGTCATGACAAAACCGGCTTTAATCTGCTATGAGTTGTCACTACGCACTGACACATAACATTCTAAACCTCGCCAACCGGCGGGGTTTTTTATTGTCTTAAACCCTGTTGCCGACGGGCAAGGTACTTACCGCTATAGCGTCAGGGTTTATTTCAAAAAAAATCCCGCGCTCTACAGGGTGGTGAGAGTTGGCGGGAAAAGAGTTCAAGTTTCGTTTCATAAGTCATCCTCTGAGATGACAGACCTACTTTAGTAGGCTAGAGATATATCTTTTCGCAAATAATGCTAGTTAATTCAGCATAGTAAAATTTCACAAAGGCTCACTTCGGTGGGCCTTTTTCGTTTTTGCGCACGCCAAACAGTCTCCACACACACTTTTGACGCCGTGGCGTTGCGCAACTTTTCTAAGACTACAAACAGCACCGACCGTTATCACGGAGGTGTATATGAGTATCGATATGAGCAAACTGGCATCAGGCGCGGCTTACGGCGCATCAGCCGGGACGATTGCCAACGGTCTTTTGACCAGGCTGAGTCCCGATGAATGGAGTGCTGTTGGCGTTCTGGCCGGTATTCTGGTCGCGCTACTGACGCTCGGTATCAACTGGTATTACAAACGCAAAGCAACTCTCGCGCAGATTCAGGCGCTTCAACGCTGGCCTACCGCACCAGACCTGACTGAGGAATAAACTATGGGGATGTCAAACAGCCTGCGCAACACGCTAATAGCTGCTGCGGGCGGCGGCTCCATGCTTATCGCCACAGTATTTCTTGGTGGTAAAGATGGAGTAGAGGGTCGGGTCTATGAGCCTTACAAAGATATAGTTGGTGTCTGGACAGTCTGTGATGGTCATACCGGAACCGACATCATCAAGGGCAAGAAGTACACCGACCGAGAATGTGATCGATTGTTATGGAATGACCTTCAGCCGGTTAAGAAGTCTGTAGACAGCATGGTCATGATTCCTTTGGGCGAGTATCAACGGGCTGCACTCTACAGCTTCACTTACAACGTTGGTTCAAGTGCTTTCTCAAAATCAACGCTCCTGAAAAAGCTTAACGCTGGTGATGTTGATGGTGCGTGTGAAGAGCTTCGCCGCTGGATTTACGCTGGCGGACAGAAATGGCGCGGCCTGATGAACCGTCGCGACATGGAGCGTTCAATGTGTCTGGCGGAAAGCAAAGATGACCTTAAAGGCTAGGACTTCAATATTTCCCGCTCTGGTGGCTGTTATAGCAATCGTGACAGCCACGTCAGTAGCTCTTTATTACCGGGGTAACGCCATTGATTACAAAGCACAGCGAGATAAATCCAAAGACGCGCTGGAACTGGCGAACGCCACTATTAGTGACATGCAGACACGCCAACGAAATGTTGCTGCGCTAGATGCGAAATACACACAGGAACTAGCTGATGCTAAAGCGACTATCGATCAGCTGCATGATGATGTTGCTAGTGGCAAGCGGCGGTTGCAGCTCAACGCCACCTGCCCGAAACAATCCGCCCCCGTCTCCTCCGGCATGGATGATGCAGCCACCCCCCGACTTACTGACGCCGCTCAACGGGATTA